>WPCG01060825.1_pt1 | contig 59521 bp, 39 predicted proteins | sample 5403311 | NCBI WGS metagenome assembly WPCG01 (sample SAMN12869467, study PRJNA574797) | sludge metagenome | isolation source: wastewater treatment of Control | place: China:Beijing | collected 2019-05-17
CACCAGCGCATGCAGGTCGGTCGTTGCCGTCGAGCTACCGACCGCTGCACGGGTCACGTAGCTGCCGTCGACGACCTGTCCGTCCGGGTAGGTGCTGTTGAAGATCGTGATGCGCGATGCGTCGTCCATGCCCTGGAAGGCGATCTTGAACTCATCGACCCGCGAGCCCACCGGGACGTCGACGAAGGTCTGGAAATAGGTGTAGTCGACCGCAAAAAAGCAGGTACCGCCGGCCGTATCGATCTGCGAGGCCGTGGAGCCACCGAAGCCGATCGTCTCGGGGTTCGGTGCCGGCTCCCAGCCATCGCCATCGGCCGGAATCGCCGCGTGCTGGAAGGCGATGTAGTCGTTCTCCGGCAAAGCCCCATTGAACGGAAGTTCGGCATCGAGCTTGATGACGGGCTGGCCTTCGTGCATCTGCCAGGGCGTGCGGCTGACTTGCGCGAACGCCGGCTGTGCGAAGCCCGCAGTGAATGCGAGCACGGCCATGACGGCCGGGAAATGAGTGGTTTTCAAGTGATGCTCCTGTGTTGATGCCGTTTGTAACCAGGAATTCCGGTTGAGTTTTGAAGAGGGAAGAAGACCGCCCTTCATCGTGGCGACTGTGAGCAAGTGTAGCGGTATTCCTAATGCAAGAGTTCGTCGGCAGCGGCCTCCTGCTGAAATTTTTTTGGCGTGCGCTGACGGCCTCCTCCAGCCAAGGCAAGAGCATATCCAACCCGGCGTTCGGCCCGTTTTTGGCTGGAAGAACAGCGTTCGCGAATCCGTTCCGGAGCTGATGCGCCGGTTCAGGCGCTGCGCGGCATGCATGCCGCGCTGGCTGGCAGGGCGCAGGCGGTCTGGTATTCATGGGCGAGGCGGTCGATCAGGTCGGCCACCGGGGGCAGGTCGTGAATGATGGAGACGCCGTGGCCGGCGCTCCAGACGTCCTTCCAGGCGCGCGCTTCGTCGCCGATGCCGTGGATTTTGCCCTTGCCGCTGCCGGGGGCCAGTTGTGCCCGTTCGAAACCGGCACGCTCCAGGCTGGGCCACATGAAGTTGGCGTTGGTGCCGGAAATCGCATCGGTATACACGATGTCGCTGGCCTGGCAGTCGAGCAGCATCTGCTTGTAGGCCGCTTCGGCGAGGGATTCCTGCGTGGCGATGAAGCGAGTGCCCATGTAGGCGAAATCGGCCCCCATGACTTCGGCCGCGCGCACGCTGGCGCCGTCGGAGATCGCGCCGCCCAGGATCAGGGTGCCGTCCCAGAACTCGCGAATCTCGCGGATCAGGCTGAACGGGCTTTGCGGGCCGGCATGGCCGCCGGCGCCGGCCGCCACTGCGATGATGCCATCCACCCCGGCCTGCATCGCCTTGCGTGCGTGGTAGGCGTGGATCACATCGGAAAATACCAGCCCGCCATAACCATGCACGATGTCCACCACCTCGGCCGGATTGCCCAGGCTGGTGATCACGAACGGCACCTTGTGGCGGACGATGAGTGCCAGGTCTTCGCGCACCCGGGGATTGCTCGGGTGCAGAATCAGGTTGATGCCATACGGGGCGCAGGGGGCTGAGGGGTGCGCGGCGCGGTGTGCGCTCAGGGCGGCATCGATTTGCGTGAGCCAGTCGTCGAGTTGTGCGGCGGGGCGGGCGTTGAGCGAGGGCAGGGTGCCGGCCACGCCGGCCTTGCAGGTTTCGATGAGCAACTGGGGGCCGGATACCAGGAACATCGGTGCGGCAATCGCAGGCAGGCGCAGCCTGCCCTTGAAGGGGGCGGGAATCGGCATGGTGTCTCCTTGTGTCGTGCGTGTTGTCGGGGTACCGGGCGGAAACTCTACCATTGACCGTGCGGAATTCAAACGATCGTTTGGTCTGCTTTTGCCGGACCGCCGGATCGCATTTCACCGGCGCAATCGAGTAAAGTTCCGATCTTGTCATTGTTCCGGGGCTGGTGTGCGCCGGCCTCTGCTTACATACATGAAACGCAAAAAATCAATCTCGTTGAGCCTCGATACCGAAACCATCGGGTATGAGTTTTTCGATCACGCCACGGTGGAGCGGGGGCGTGCTTATGCCAGGGAGCAGCGCATCGAGGTGCAGGATGTGGAGAGGGGCGGCGGCGAGGTGGCGGTGTATGGCACATGCCGGGGCAGCCGCAAGACACCTTACTCCGTGTCGGTGCTGCTGTACGAGAAGGATGACGGGGCGCTGATCTTCGCCGATGCCAGTTGCACCTGCCCGGTGGGGGTCGATTGCAAGCATGCTTTCGCCCTGCTGGAGACTTTTTCGGAAATGCTGGATGGGTTTCCGGATGCCGGGCGTGGGCGGGGGCGCCGTGGGACGAAATCCGAGCCAGTGGCTGCACAGGAGACCCCGGGGGTGATCGGCGAGCATGCCCTGCGCTGGTTGCATCTGATGGAAAACCATGAGGTGCAGGGGGTGCGCGACGATCTTCTGGAACAGGACCGTCTGGTGTATGTGCTGTGTTACACACCCTCGCCTGTTCTGCGGGTGGGCAAGTCCAGGCCGCTGAAGCGGGGTGGGCTGAGCAAGCCGACGCGCTTTTCCCCCAGCCGGGATGACGTGAGCCCCTACGGTCGCCGGAAGTGGGTGAGCGATGCCGACATCACGCCCCTGAGCCTGTACCTGAGCGTGGCGCAGAGTCAGGGGCTGGATCACTATTATTACGGCGCCCCGGACGGGGTGACCGTGCAGGGCGAGATGGGGGCGCTGCTGTTGATGAGCGCGGCACGCACCGGGCGGCTGTTTCTCGAGGGCAACATGCTCGCCCCGCTGACTGCGGGCGAGCCGCGTCCGCTGGGCTTCAAATGGCTCAGCGACGAGGAGGGCATGCAGCACTGCCTGTTCGATCTGCCCTCGCATGTGCGGGTGCTGCCCACGCTCCCGCCGCTGTATCACGACGGCCAGACCCACGCGACGGGGGAGTTGCATTCGCTCCTGCCCGAATCGCTGTTCCGGGCCATGGTGCTGGCCCCGCCGCTGAATCCGGTGGAGGCCAGCCTGGCACGCGAACGTCTGCAAGCGCTGCTCCCCAAGGTGAAGGCCCGGCGCGATGGGGGGGCGGGGCAGGTCGTGGCCGCGAAGGCAGGGGCGGATGAAGGCTCCGGGGCGGACAGCGCCCCCCTGTTGCCGCTGCCGGGCAGCGAACTGGAGGTACTCGATGTGGTGTCGCCGCCGCGTGCCACCTTGCGGCTGGGGATGGGGCGTTTCCGTCATCACGCGCTCAACAGCCTGGAGGATGTGCATCCTGTGGCCGAGCTGCACCTGCACTACGAGGCCGAGGGGGCGCATCTGGTGGCCAGTGCCGAGGCGCCTGGGCTGATGAATGTGCGCCATCAGGGGGAGTCGCGGCTGGTGCGCCGGGATGTGGACACCGAACAGGCGCTGTGGCGGCGCCTGCAGGCGGTCGGGCTGGAAAGCTACCGCCAGCGCATGCCCAGTTACGAACGCATCGATAGCTGCGAAGACTGCCTGCTGGCCTCGCCGCTGGATGCGCGGGGCTGGATGCCGCTGCTTGAACACGGCCTGCCCGAACTCGAAGCCGTGGGCATCGGCATCGAATATGCCGAGGACTTTCCGTTCCACTTCATCCAGCCCGAAGACTGGTTTGTCGATGTCGAGGAAGAGAACGAGGGGGGCGAGTGGTTCAAGCTCGACCTCGGGGTGATTGTCGACGGCGAGCGCATCAGCCTGGTGGCACCGCTGATCGGGCTGCTGCGCGAACAGCCGGACCTGTTGCGCAAGCTCGACACGCTGGCCGACGAGGAGCAGCTGCCCCTGCGCCTGGACCGCAAGCGCCTGCTGTCGGTGCCGGTGCCCCGTTTGCGCAACTGGCTCAAGCCGTTGCTGGAATTTCTGGACGAGGGGCGCCCGCGTCTGTCGCGCCTGCATGCGGCCAGCCTGGCCGCGCTGGACGAGCAGCCCACCCGCTGGCTGGGCGGCGAGGCCTTGCGCGAGCTGGGGCAAAAGCTGCGCAACTTCGGCGGCGTGACCCCGGTGGCGCCCGCCCCGACCTTCAACGCCACCCTGCGCGGCTACCAGCAACAGGGTCTGAACTGGCTGCAGTTTCTACGGGAATACGGTTTTGCCGGCGTGCTGGCGGACGACATGGGGCTGGGCAAAACGGTGCAGACGCTGGCGCATGTGCAGCTTGAAAAGGCGCAGGGCCGGGCCGACCGGCCCAGTCTGGTGATTGCGCCCACCAGCCTGCTGCCGAACTGGGCGAACGAGGCCAGGCAGTTTGCCCCGGACCTGAAAGTGCTCACCCTGCACGGCCCGAACCGGGCGGAGTTGTTCGAGCAGATGGCCGGGGCCGATCTGATCCTGAGCACCTATCCGCTGCTGGTGCGCGACCAGAAGGCGCTGCTGGCCTGCCAGTACCATGTGCTGGTGCTCGACGAGGCGCAGTTCATCAAGAACCCCAAGGCGCAGTCGCACCGCGTGGCGCGCCAGATCGAGGCGCGCCATCGCCTGTCGCTCACCGGCACGCCGCTGGAGAATCATCTGGGCGAGCTGTGGGCGCAGTTCGATTTCCTCATGCCCGGCCTGCTCGGTCAGGCGAAGCGCTTCAACGAGTTGTTTCGCACGCCCATCGAAAAGCAGGGCGACAGCGAAGCCCGCATTCGTCTGGGCAGCCGGGTGGCGCCGTTCATGCTGCGCCGTACCAAGGAGCAGGTGCTCGAAGAGTTGCCGCCGTGCACCGAGATTGTGCGTTGGGTGGAACTGGAAGGCGCACAACGCGACCTGTACGAATCGCTGCGCGTGGTGTTCGACAAGAAGCTGCGCGAGGCGCTCAAGTCGCAGGGCGTGGGACGCAGCCAGATCATGATTCTGGATGCCCTGCTCAAGCTGCGTCAGGCCTGCTGCGATCCGCGTCTGGTGAAGCTCGACAGCGCCCGCAAGCTGGCTGCCGCAGGGCGTGCGGCATCGGCCAAGCTGGTGGAGTTGATGAACCTCATCGACGAACTGGTGGACGAGGGACGGCGCATCCTGTTGTTCTCGCAGTTCACTTCCATGCTCGGCCTGATCGAGGCCGAACTCAAGCAGCGCAAACTGGGCTATGCCAAGCTCACCGGACAAACCCGCGACCGCGACACCCCGGTGCGCGCCTTCCAGAACGGGGAGGTGCCGATCTTCCTGATCAGCCTGAAGGCCGGCGGCACCGGTCTCAACCTGACGGCCGCCGACACGGTGATCCACTACGACCCCTGGTGGAATCCGGCCGTCGAAGCGCAGGCCACCGCCCGCGCGCACCGCATGGGGCAGGACAAGCCGGTGTTTGTGTACAAACTGCTTGGACGCGGCACAGTGGAGGAAAAAATCCTCGAACTGCAGTCGCGCAAGCGCGGCCTGGCCGACCAGTTGCTGGGCGGTGGCAAGGACGACGGCAAAGGGCATCTGCTCACTGCCGAAGACCTGGATGTGCTGTTCCAGCCCCTGGGTTGAAGCGGACACTTTATTTTATGAGACGACTGGTCTAATATTATTCGCATGGACATCGACACAGCGGCTCCTGCGGCGCGGCGCCGACCCGGCCGACCGCCCAAGCGTATTGACGCGCATCTCGACACCCGGGGGGCGTTGATCCGCTGTGGCACCGAAGTGCTGACCGAAAAGGGCTTTGCGGCCACCGGCATCGATGAAGTGCTGCGTCGGGTGGGCGTGCCCAAGGGCTCGTTCTATCACTACTTCGACAGCAAGGAAGCCTTTGGACGGGCGGTCATCGAGCATTACGCGGCTTACTTCGCGCGCAAGCTGGACCGCTGCTTCCTCGACACGCAACGCTCACCGCTCGCCCGGGTGGCGGCCTTCGTGGAAGAGGCCTGTGCCGGCATGGCGCGCTTCGGCTTTCGGCGGGGCTGCCTGATCGGCAACCTGGGGCAGGAGATGGCGGTGCTGCCGGAGGCCTACCGCGCGCAGCTCGAAGCGGTGTTCGAAGACTGGCAGGCGCGTCTGGCACGCTGCCTGCAGGCGGCGCAGGCGGCGGGCGAGATTGCGCCAGAGGCCGATTGTGCGGCCCTGGCGGCGTTCTTCTGGATTGGCTGGGAGGGCGCGGTGCTGCGTGCCAAGCTGGTGCGCGACGATGCGCCGCTGCGACATTTTGCGCAGCATTTCCTGAACGGCCTGCCACGTTGAGGCATTTTTTTGTTTTTTACTAGACGATCGGTCTAAAACCACGAGGAGACGTACGGATGTTCAAGGCCATACTGATCGAGAAAGACGAAGCCGGCTACCGTGCCGGCCTGACCGAACTGGACGAGGCGGCGCTGCCCGAGGGCGATGTCACCGTGCAGGTGGCGTATTCCACGCTGAACTACAAGGACGGACTGGCGATTACCGGCAAGGGGCCGGTGGTGCGCAAGTTTCCGATGGTGCCGGGCATCGATCTGGTGGGGACGGTGACCGAGAGCCACCATGCCGGGGTGCAGGTGGGCGAGCAGGTGGTGCTCAACGGCTGGGGCGTGGGCGAGAACCACTGGGGCGGGCTGGCGCAGAAGGCGCGGCTGAAGGGCGACTGGCTGGTACCGCTGCCGGCCGCCTTCACCCCGCGCCAGGCCATGGCCATCGGCACGGCCGGCTACACCGCCATGCTGTGCGTGATGGCGCTGGAGCGTCATGGCGTGACGCCGCAGCAGGGCGAAGTGCTGGTGACCGGCGCTGCAGGCGGGGTGGGCAGCGTGGCCGTCGCCCTGCTGGCCCGGCTGGGCTACACCGTGGTGGCGTCCACCGGCCGGCCGCAGGAGGCGGATTTTCTGAAGGCGCTGGGTGCGGCCGAGATCATCGACCGGGCCAGCCTGAGCGAACCGGGCAAGCCGCTCGCCCGGGAGCGCTGGGCCGGTGCGGTGGACACCGTGGGCAGCCACACCCTGGCGAATGTGTGTGCCAGCACCCGTTATCGCGGCACGGTGGCCGCCTGCGGTCTGGCGCAGGGCATGGACCTGCCGGCCACGGTGGCGCCGTTCATCCTGCGCGGGGTGACGCTGGCCGGGGTGGATAGCGTGATGGCACCGCGTGCCGAGCGACTGGAAGCCTGGCAGCGTCTGGCGCGCGACCTCGACCCCGCCAAGCTGGAGATGCTCACCCGTGAAATCGCGCTGGGCGAGGTGGTCGACACCGCCGGCCAGTTGATGGCGGGCGAGGTGCGGGGCCGGGTGGTGGTGGATGTGAACCGCTGAACCGTGGTGCATGTCCTGGGGCAAATCCCATTTATATCCAATACTCTGAAGGACGATACTCATGAACAATCCGATCAGCCGTTTCCCTGTGCCTGACCTCGACAGCCTGCCCGAAGATGTGCGCGCGCGCATCCTGGGGGTTCAGGAGAAGGCCGGTTTCATTCCCAACGTTTTCCTGATGCTGGCCCACCGGCCGGCGGAATTTCGCGCGTTTTTCGATTACCACGACGCGCTGATGGAAAAGGACAGCGGGCTGACCAAGGCCGAGCGCGAGATGATCGTGGTGGCCACCTCCGGTGCCGGCAACTGCCTGTACTGCGTGGTGGCGCATGGCGCGGTGCTGCGCATCCGCGCCAAGCATGCACGGGTGGCCGACCAGCTCGCAACCAACTACCGCAAGGCCGAAATCACGCCGCGCCAGCGTGCGATGCTGGACTTCGCGATCAAGCTGTCCACCCGGGGCGGCGAGGTCGAGGACGGCGATTTCGACACCCTGCGCGCAGCCGGTTTCGATGAGGAAGCCATCTGGGACATCGGCGCGATCACCGCCTTCTTTGCGATGAGCAACCGCCTGGTGCACCTGACCGGCACGCCGCCGAACGAGGAGTTCTACCTGATGGGGCGTTTGCCGAAGAAGGGATGAAGCCTGCCCGGGGTGAAGAATGTTAGAGGATGGCAATATCAATATACTGTAATATTGTTGATGGCTCTGTCCTCACCAACCGACGCTGCCGGTGCGAAAGGCCGGCAGCGTCGCTCGCACCATTCACCCAAGGAGGCAACACATGAAGAAACTGATCATGGCCGCAGCGCTCGGTATGGCTGCACTCACCGCACACGCTGTCGACATCGGCATTGCACCGCAGGATGCCTACGAGAAGGTGCAGCTTGAACACGACAAGGTGTTGTTCGTGGACGTGCGCGACCCGGTCGAGATCATGTTCGTCGGCTTTACCGACGAAGTGCATGTGAATATCCCGTACATGACGGTCGACCGTACCCGCTGGGACAGCGAGATCAATGTGTACCACCGCGACCTGAACCCCGAGTTCGTGAACGAGATCCGGGCCGAGCTGGCGAAGCGCGGCCTGGGCGATGACGCAGAAATCATCACTCTCTGTCGCTCCGGCAGCGAGCGGGGGGAGCCGAGTGCCGCGCTGCTGCGCGAAAACGGCTTTCCGAACGCACGCTACGTCATCAACGGTTTCCAGGGTTCTGCGCTGAAGGACGGCCCGCACACCGGCATGCGCCTGCAAAATGGCTGGCAGAACAGCGGCTTGCCGTGGAGCATGAAGCTCAATTCGGCGAAGATGTACCGCGTGGATAATCGCTGAGCTTCGTCGCTGAGCTTCGTCGCCGAACTTCGGCTGGTTGCCTGAATGCCGGATACGGCCGCCGCCCTGCGCTTGCAGGGGGCGGCCGTATTGCATTGAGGCGTTGAGTTGCTGGCAGCGCTCAGCGGCAGTGCGACGGCAGCAGCTTCTCCGGAATGTCGGTCATCGGCAGGTCTTCCGGTTCGGTCAGCGGGTCGTAGGGTGTATCGTAAAAGGCATTGCCGCAGCTCCAGTGCAGGGTGCCCGCGTCGTCCAGCTCGGGCACGATGTACAGGTGCATGTTGTCCAGCGGGCCGGTGGTGTTGTTGAAGTACAGGAAGATGGCGCCGTTCTCGACGGTGATCTCGCCCTTGCCGGAGGACAGCGTGCGCGACAACTCGATGGACAGAGGGGCGTCGCTGTCGGGCATCTGCCCGTGTTGCTGGTAGTACTCGGTGAGCGCCTGCCGGGCGTAGCCGGTTTCAGCAACTGCGGTGGCGACTTCGGAGCGCAGGGTGTAATCCTGATAGGCAGGGATGGCCACTGCCGCGAGCACGCCGGCGACCGCAACCGAAGCGGTGGCATTGCTGCCGAACAGCACTTCCAGCGGTGAGTGCTCGTAGTTCATCTCCAGCACCAGCTGCCGCTCGTTCATCACCAGCTCCGCGCCCAGGCCGGTGTGGCGGGGCAGGCCGAGTTGTTGCGCCGTGGGCAGCTGGAACAGGTCGAGCGGTGTGTTGCCCAGATCGGCAAGGGCCTGCAGCAGGCTCAGCTGCATGTGATAGGCCGTGTGCGACACCTCCTCAAGCTCGGTGGACACCGACAGCAGGGCATGCTGGCGCTTGCTGCCCTGTGCCTTGTCCAGCCACTGGTCCAGCGGCTGACGTTTTGCTGCGCCATCGATCCGGGCCATCAGCGGCTGTGGCAGGCTGGCCATGATCAGCCAGCCCTCGTCCTCATACCAATACACATGGCTGCCGATGCGCAGGTACAGCGACATCAGCTGCTTCACCTTCGTGTCGGCCATGTCGGAGAGGTCTTCTTCCATGGCGCTCTGCAGGCCCGGTACGGTCGGCAGGATCAGGTGGCGGATGGTTTTGCCCTTGTAGTCATGCGTGCTGACGGTCTTGCCGCTCAGGCGTGACAGCGTGTCGAGCAGCGTCTGCAGGGCCTGTGCATCGGCCAGGCGCACGGCGTTGTAGGGCGGGCCGGCCTCGTCGCTCACCACGAGCAGTTCGCGGCCGAAGGGCGCCATCCAGCCTTCCAGGTTCAGGCCGGTGAGCTTCACCAGTTCAGCATCCACTTTGGCGAAGCTGGTCTCGGGCCCTGTACCGTCCTCTTCCTGGCTGGCCAGCGTGTCGAACAGCTTGCGCACATGGCCTGCAGTGGGCAGTGCGGCGGTGATCACCCAGTCCGGACGGCCGACGACCGAGACGTTGTGATTGAAGGGGCCGCTGGGCACATGGTCGGCCCACGGACTGCGCTCGAACTCCACGCGCAGCGCGATCCTGCCCTTGCCGTTGGCGCTGCCGAAGCCCAGCGCGAGCGCCTTGCCCTGTTCGAGGGCGGGCTTCAGCCAGGCGTGTTCCGGGGGGAGGGTGTCTGCGAGCAGGGGGCGGATGGCCGGTACGTCCAGCCACAGCAGCAGGCCATGGCCTTCGCTGTCGATGTGCTGCTCCAGCGCCCGCATCGGATGGGCAGGATTGGGAGTGGCCGTCTCGGCGAGCACCGCGCGCAAGGCTTCGAGGCTGCCGAACATGCCACCCAGCACGGTGAGGCGCTGGGTTTGCGGTGCGAAATGCAGGAAGACCGGGGCGCCGCTGTCCTGTAGTGAGGCGAAGCCTTCCGCATCGAAGCTCAGCTCGGGCATGTCGATCACGCTGCCGAGCATGGCGGCGGCCGCAGCGCTGTCGGCCGTGTCCAGGCGCACGCTGGCCACCACGTTCGATCCCGGGCTGGCCTGGTTGCCAATGCCCAGCACGGCGACTTCCACCGGCGAAGCCTGCGCCATGAGCAGTTTGAGCGGTGCTTCGCCCAGGCTGGCCAGCAGCGGATCGCGCATCAGCGCCTCACGCACCTGGCGGAAAGCTTCCACCTGTGTGGTGGCGGCATACATGGCATCGCTGGCCCGGCCACGCGGTGCGCCGGCCATTGCCCACAGTGCCGGAATACGCACATAGCCAATGCTCGCGGCCGGCAGATGTTCGCGCAGCCAGGCCGGGTGGGCGGTGGCACTGGCCACCGCGTCCGCGCTGGCCATCACGGGTGCTGGATGGGCGATCTGCTCCGGAGTTTTGGCGGGCTGGAGGGGTTCTGCGTCACGCGAGCAGGCGCTGGCGCCCAGCAGCAGGATGGACAGGGCAATCGGGGCAATGCGCATGAAAGTTTCCGTCGGCGAAAAAGCGCCGATTCTCTCATGCCTGCCGCATTCCTCAAACTGGGCTTCCGGAGGCGGTCCGCAGGGTCAGCCCGGTGAGCACTGGGCCATGGACGGCGCGCGTGCCCCGAACATCTGCAGGATGCGCTTGAAGCCATGATGGCCACGGGTGGGGTCGTAGGCCTCGAACAGGCGCAACTGGCGTGTTTTCAGGTCGGCTGGCAGGCTGGCCAGGATTGCGTTGCGCTCCTCGAGAATTTGCTGGTGCATGATCTCGGTGACGAACGCGAACGGAATCGGCTGGAAAGTGCCCTGCTCGTCGCGCTGGTGATAACGGGGGGGCTGGGGGTGCATGTCTTCGGACAAATGGCTTTTCATGGCGTTTTATCTTCTTGTGTCGGTGTATCGATGTCTCACCGGGTTTATAACGAACGCGGATGACAGCAATGTGATGGTGATCGCACGGTCGTGCTGCAGCCTGCCTGCAGCGCAGTGAAAGACCGACCTTTCCAGTCAAGATTCCCGGCCGGCTGTTAACCGAATGTAAATGTCCTGAGGGGGAGGATTGGTCCGGAGTGTGGGCGGGATGTGGTGAAAATGCGGAATCCGCTTCCGTCCGGAGACAGGTTTTTGGGCCGAGCGGGTGACACAGGCATCGATGTGGAGTAGGCTTTGAAGATAGTTCAATGTCGTACAAATTGTTTCAAAAACCCGAGTGGATACGACCATGACCCAGCGACTCCTTGCCCGAACACGAATTGCGGCCCGCCTGGGGCTGGCGTGCCTGACCCTCGCCCTGAGCGGTACCGCTTTTGCGCAGTTGTCGGCGCTGGAGGGGACCGAGGGCCATGCGCAGCCTCGCAGTGCCCTGGATGCGCTGGAAGGCGATGCCGGGCACGCCGCTTCCGGTGTCGCTGCGGCTGCAACGGCGGCGGCCGCAGCCATGCTCGACGACGGGGTGCGCTGCGATGCGGGCGCACCGTGCATCGAGGAGGGCACCCAGCTGCCGCTGCGCGTGTTGCCCCGCCCGTTTTCGAACCTGTACCGCGAGACGGCGGCCGAGGAGGCCGGGGTGCTGCGCGCGAATCTGCCTGCCTTCCATCCCCTGTACGTGTTCGAGCGCAGGGGCGTGGACCTGAGCAATCCCGGTGAGCCGTTGGGCTGGTATCAGGTCGGGCGTTCGCGCGAGACGGCCGAAGGCTGGATGCAGGCGAAGGATGTGCTCGAATGGCGGCAGGCGCTGCTGGTGTCCTACACCCACCCGGGCAGTCCGATCGAGGGGCGCCATGCGGTGCTGATGTTCCGGGACCGCAGCGCGCTGGAAGGCATTGTGGACGACATGGACATGGCTGGCCGGGCGCAGTCGATCTACCAGCAGATCGATGCGGGCAACACGCCCGAGAGCGTGGTCAGCATGGAGCCCAAGCGTTTCGTCGACATCACCCAGCAGTTCTACATGCTGCCCATCCTGCAGTGGTCGCAGACCCAGATCGACGGCGACGATGCACGCCTGTTGCAACTGGCGGCGGCCGTGCCGCGCAGTCGCGGGGCGGACACCCTGGACAATGCCGAGTACCGCAACCAGGCCCAGGTCGGACGGGGCGATACGAGTGCCGCGCTGGGCGACATCAAGGCCGACATCGTGTTCGTGGTCGACACCACGCGCAGCATGCAGCCCTTCATCGACATGACCCGCGAGGCGGTCGCGAACATGGCGCGCAGCTTCACGGCCGAGACTGCCGACCGTTTCCGCTTCGGTCTGGTGGTGTATCGCGATTCGCTGGAGGCGGTGCCCCAGCTTGAATACCTGACCCGCAACCTCACGCCGCAACTGGTGAATGCCGAAACCCTGGTGGAACTGCTCGACAAGGATGCCCGTGCCACGACAGTGGGCAGTCTGGATTATGCCGAGGAAGTATTCGCCGGGGTGGATGTGGCGCTGCATTCCGACTGGCGCGAAGGCGCCCTGCGTTTCGTGATCCTGGTGGGCGATGCCAGCTCGCATCCCAAGGGCCATGCCCAGAACACCACCAGCAAGGACGAGGTCGACCTGCGCCGTGAATACGACGACAGCCAGGTGCACCTGCTCGCGATTCACCTGCAGGACCCGCGTGCCGAAGAAGATCACCCGATTGCCTTGGCGCAGTTCTCGCACCTGGCGCGGGTGCGCGGCACCAGCGACCGGCATGCCATCGAGACGGTGAACGCCTTCGAGGAAGACGAATACCGCAACCTGGTCGCCCGGGTCACGCGCGGCATCAACGACAAGCTGAACGAGGCGCTGGGCATTCGTCCCGATGCCGGTGCCACGGCGGCCGGCGATGTGCCCGATTCGGTGAGCAACGTGTGGGAGGCCGCACTCATCGAGTACATCGGCAAGGAGGCCACGCCGCCCAAGGACATCGTGGCCTGGGCGCTGGACCGCGATCTGATCAACCCGGCCGACCGCGCGCTGGATGTGCGCGTGCTGGTGACCCGCGACCAGCTGTCGTCGCTGGCACAGGCACTCGACCAGGTGGTGCAGGCGCTGATGCGGGCCGAAGTCACCCAGGCGCAGTTCTTCGAGGCCCTGCAGAGCGTGTCCGGCCAGACCATGAAGCGGCCCGAGGACATCGGTGCGGCGGGCACGCTGGCGCAGAGTGGCCTGCTGCCGGCCTTCATCCAGAGCCTGCCTTATCGCAGCGACATCCTCGCCCTCACCGACGAAATGTTCGCCAGCATGACGGCCGAGCAGCGTTCGCAGCTGGAGTGGAGCATTCTGGCCAAGCTGGAGCAGTACCGGGCCATCAACGAGCAGGTCGATGCCTGGTTCCGGCTCAACGACACCGACTCGGACAGGGAACTGGTGTATCCCCTGCATCTTGATTATCTGCCCTGAGGACGGCAGGCCCCGGGCACGGCTTGTCCCGGAGACGGGCGGTGGAATGGGCGGCGGTCGTGCCGGGGGCCGCCGTCGCGTTGTGGAATGGTGAATGACGGTACACACGGTACACGGCGCCACGGAGCGGACAATGCGCACGCACACTGACGGCAGGGCAATGGTGCGCCTCGATGGGGTGACCAAGGCGCGGGCACAGGGTGAGAGCGTGTTCGAGTTGGTGGTGACGGACTTTGCGGTGCATGCCGGCGAGGTGGTGGCGGTGGTCGGTCCGAGCGGCTGTGGCAAGAGCACCCTGCTCGACATGATCGCGCTGGTGATGATGCCCAGCAGCGTGCGGCGTTTCGAGATCGATGCCGGTGCCACCGGTGGCATGGTGGATGTGCGCAGGCTGTGGGTGCAGGGCGACGAGGCGGCCCTCGCGGCCTTGCGGCGCGACCATCTGGGCTATGTGCTGCAGACCGGTGGCTTGCTGCCTTTTCTGAGTGTGCGCGACAACATCGGCTTGCCCGGCCGCATCAAGGGGCTGCGTCAGGACCGGCCGCGCATCGACCGGCTGGCACGACGGCTCGGCCTGCAAGGATGTCTCGATCGCATGCCTGCGTCGCTGTCCATCGGCCAGCGCCAGCGTGCGGCAATCCTGCGGGCGCTCGCGCACCGGCCCAGGCTGGTGTTGGCCGACGAGCCGACTGCGGCGGTGGACAAGGCCCGCGCCCGTTCCATCATCGACGATATGGAAGCGCTTGCCCGCGATGAATCGGTTGCGGTGGTGGTGGTGACCCACGATGTCGAACTGGTGGTCGGGCGTGCCGACCGCATCTACACCTTCGATCTGGAGCAGGTGTCCGACCAGGCCACCCGCTCCTTCTGTCGTCAGGTCGGGAGAGCGGGATGAAGCGTGACCCCGAAGTGCCGCAGCACGTGCCCATCGGTGCCTTCGATGCGGTTGCCGCCGCAGCCGGGGGGCGGCCGGGCGGGGCGCACCTGATCCCGTCGCTGGCGGCCTCCAGCCTGCGCCATGAGTGGATTCTCACCCTGTGCCTGGTCATTGCACTGGCGGCGGTGATTGCCCCGCTGCTGGTGCTGCTCGGCCTCAAGCACGGCACTATCGAGACGCTGCGCGAGCGGCTGGTGGAAGACCCGGTGTTTCGCGAAATCCGCCCCTCACAGACGCGCGAATACGCGCCCGAGTGGTTCGAGACGCTGAAGGCCGACGCCGGCATCGCCTTTCTCACGCCCACCATCCTGCCCTTGTCCTCGGTGCTGAACATCGTGCCCAAGGGCGGCACGCGGGCCGAGTTGTTCGATCTGGTGCCCACTGCGCCAGGCGATCCGCTGCTGCTCGAAAATGGGGGGATGATTCCGGCCGATGGCGAGCTGGTGATGAGCGCGGAGGCTGCCCGGCGGGCCGGCGTGGTGGCCGGCGACGAGGTGCTCGCCCGGGTCACCCGCAGCCGGGGCGGACGCAACGAGTCCGTAGAGGTGAGCCTGAAGGTGGTGGCCGTGCTCGGGCAGCGCGCCGGCACACTGCCCAGGGTGTATGCCCCGCTGGGTTTCGTGCTCGACATCGAAGCATTCAAGGAAGGCTATGCGGCGAGCGCGCGCGGCTGGCCGGGCGATACCCCGGAGCCGTACCTCAGCTTCGACGGTGCGGTGCTGCTGCTCGATGCCCCCATGCCGCCGATCACCCGCACCGGACTGGTGATCAACACCGGCTTCGGGCGGATTGCCGAACTGGATCGCGAGCAGGCCACCGAACGCCTCGGTTTTCCGCCTCCGGCCGACATGAGCGCGTATGACCTGCAGACCCCGGGTGCCACCGTGACGGTGTCCAGCCTGCGGGCCATCGAGCAGAAACTGCGCGGGCAGAACCGCATCCTGCTGCCCTATGTGCGCGACCTGGCGGTGAGCCGTGAGGGGGCGCCGGTGCCACTCGTCGGCCTGTCGGTGGACGCAGAGCAGGCGCGGCGCCTCGGGGTGCCGCCTCCCCCTTGGGGGGGCTTCAGTGCCAGCACGGGCGATGGAAGCCGGCTGACCCGCGTGCTGTGGCCGGCGCAGGCCGCGGAGACCGCCGTGGAGCTGCGCAGTGAAGGGGCGAGCCCGCTGGGTTTCCGCCTGACCGTGCAGGGCGACAGCCCGTTTGCCCGCCCGCTGGTGCCTGTCGAGCTGCTGGGGGTGCTGCGTACGGCCCAGCAGCGGGCCGTGCTGTTCGATGCCGCCAGCGGCCGTTTCGAGATGGCACGCGGGGGTTACCGGGGCTTCCGGCTGTACGCCAGAAGCATCGACGACGTTCCCCGGCTGTACCATGCCCTCAAGGAGCAGGGGGTGGAAACGGTGGCCGAAGTCGAGGCCATCGAGCGCATACAGGTGCTCGATACCGGTCTGAGCCGGCTGTTCTGGTTGATCGCGGTGCTGGGCATCAGTGGCGGTACGGCCGTGCTGGTGGCCAGCCTGTATGCGGCGGTGGAGCGCCGGCGGCGCGATCTTGGCGTGCTGCGCCTGCTCGGCCTGTCGCGTGCGCATGTGTTCTTCTTTCCGGTGGCACAGGGGCTGATGATTGCCGTGCTGGGGCTGGCGGCGTCCTTTGCCGGCTATGCCGCGCTGGCCGCCGCGATCAACCGCAGCTTTGCGAGCGAACTGGCCCCGGGCGAGGCGTTTTGCACCCTGCCGCCCAGCTATGTACCGCTTGCCAGTGCCATCACCCTCGGGCTGGCCGCACTGGCCTCACTGGTGGCGGCCTCCCGCGCCACGCGGGTGGACCCGGCCGAGGCCATACGCGAACAATAGGGGCCTGCCACCAACCGAACGCCGCGCCGAATCTGAAACCGCCCCGATCACGCCTTCCGACAACAGTACCCAAGAGCCCGACATGTCGCCCAAGCCGATTTCCCTGACAATGCTTTCCCTTCTTGCCGGCCTGCTGATGGGCCTGAGCAGCCCGGCCAGCCTTGCGCAGACGGGGGGACCGACACCGTGGAACCCCAAGCCTGCCGAGGGCGACCTGGTGCTGCCGATGCCCGAGGGGGCCGAAATGGTGTTCCGGCGCGTTACCGTGCCGGGCAAGGGGTTCTGGGGCGACCGCGAGCGCATCATCCAGATCGGCGATGCGGCGGGGGGGATTTTCGAGGGCTTGCAGCGCACCCAGATCAGTGGTTCCTTCCCGGTTGCGAACGGCGAGGGGTGGGAAATCGTGCTGGCCAAGTATGAGCTCACCCGTGGACAGTATGTGGCCGTGATGGGCATGGAGGCCCTGCTGGCCGCCAGCGGCGACCCGGAAGACCAGAAGCTGCCCACGCTGCAGGGGCGGGCGCTGCGCGATGCGCTCATGAAACCGCTGGCCTTCGTCAGCCACCAGGATGTGCAGGCCTTCATCCGGCGCTACAACCAGTGGCTGTTCGATCCAGCCCACACCGAGCGCCTTGCTGCCCTGCCCACGCTCGACGGCGTGCCCGGCTTCATTCGCCTGCCCACCGAGGAAGAGTGGGAATACACCGCCCGGGGCGGACTGCCCGCCCTGCAGGCCGGCACCTTTGACGACCGTTTGCCCTTTCCGGCCAGTGCGCTCAACGAGCATGCCTGGCATCTGGGCAACGCCCGCCACCAGTTGCGCCCGGTGGGCCTGCGCAGCGCGAGTGCGCTGGGCTTGCATGACCTCTTCGGCAATGTGCAGGAGATGACCTCCGGGCTGTTCCGTCCGGAAATCTGGCAGGGCAAGCCGGGTGGCGTCGCCGTGCGCGGCGGCACGGTGTCTACGCCGGCCACCGATGTGCGCAGTGCCCTGCGGGCCGAACTCGATGTATATGCCTGGAATGCCGATCAGAAGCGGGTGGAGGAGCGGCGTTCGTTCAATACCGGTGCCCGGATGGCGATCGGGGCCAACGTGGTGGTGAGCTCCGCCCAGCGCACCCGCATCGAGCAGGAATACGAAGCCTATCGCGCCGACCTGCGGCGCAGCACGCCGGTGGGACGCACGCTGGACAACCTGGTGGCGCAGGCTTCGGTGCAGATCGGCTCGATCGACCCGATCCTGGCACGCCTGATGGACGAGAACGCAGCCTTGCGCGAACCGCTGACGGCGGTGCAGGCCACGGTGGACAAGGCCCGCGAGCAGCTGGAACTGGCGCAGCGCGAGAATGCTCGCGGACTGGCGCAGGACGCGGCCCGCAACGGGGTGAATCTGTCGGTGTACCTGTCGCGCCTGCAACGCCTTGCCGCCACGCTGGCCACGGCGCAGGAGCTCGCCGCGATCTCCACCCGCTACGAGGAACAGGTGGCTGCCGTGGAGCGCTCGATGAGCGAGCTGCAAACGGCTGCACAGGAGCAGCTGCAGGGGTATCGTGACAAGGTGGGCAAGCTCGGCGAATACGATCCGGCCCATGTCGATTACGCCTTCGGTGCGCTGGAGGGCGCCGGGCCGACCCCGCGCGAGCAGGCGGTGATGACGCTGCTGCGCCGGCATGTGGCCGATTTCAGCGAACATCGCCGGGCCGACCTCGATGCGTGGCGCGAGGAGTTCCGCGTGCTGTTCGAAAGCTTCAGCGACAGCTGACCGGGCGCCGCACGCACGGCCGGGCAGCCACGGACAGGGCAACACCTGCGGCAATCATCCCCCCAACTTTTCAGCAACAAGGAGCCTGATCATGAAATCCGCTAAAACAACCGTGATTGCCGCACTGGTCGGCAGTCTGTCGTTTGGCTGCGCCAACATGGACGACACCTCCCGCACCCAGGCCGAAGGGGCGGGCATGGGGGTGTTGCTCGGGGCGCTCATCGGCGCTGCGGTCGGTGACGAAAAAGGGGCGCTGATCGGTGCCGCCGTGGGCGGCGGGCTGGGCTACATGGTGGGGAACGAAGTGGCCAAGCGCAAGCAGGCGTATGCCACCACCGAGGAATTCCTGAATGCCGAGATTGCCCGTACCGAGGAATTCAACGCCACTGCCGTGGCCTACAACAACCGGCTGAACACCGAGATCGCCTCGCTGGAGCGTGAATCGCGCAACCTGCGTGCCCGCTACGACAGCGGCAAGGCGCAGAAGAATACGCTGGTGGCCAAGCGTGCCGATCTGCAAAAACGCATCGACGAGAGCCGCAAGCTGGAAGAAACCCTGGCGAAGGAGCATGAGGTGCAGACCGCCATTCTGGCCGAGGAACGCAAGAGCCGGCCGGCCAACGATGCCTATCTCGCGCGTCTGGAGAAGGAGGTGCAGGAACTGCAGAAGAACCTCGACACCCTGCGTGAAGGCAGCACCCAGCTCGCCCGCATCGACCAGAGGCTGTCGGTATGAACGCCCGCATGCCGCTCAGGGTGGCCGCGCTGGCTGCGACGCTGTGGCTGGCCGGTTGCGCCAATGTGTCCACCGACCCCCGTGAAGGGGGCTTTTTTGGGGGAGTGGCCGGGCTGAATTCCGGCGCCTATGACGAACGTCTGCGCGATCGCGAGGCCCGGCTGGCGCAGCTGCGTGAAACGCAGCGTGAACTGGAGGTTGAAACCGGACAGCTGCAGGCCCGCAAGTCGGCGGTGCATCAGCAGGTACGGGCCGACCAGATACGCCTGAATCAGCTCAATACCGACATTTCCGGCCTGGAGCAGAAGGTCGGCAGCCTGTCCAGGCAGCAGGGAGCGGACCCGAAGCGGGTGGCCGAGCTGAAGACACGCCTGGATACGCTCAAGCGCCAGAGCACCCAGCAGCAGTCCGCGCTGAATGCGCTGGAAGGCAGCGGCCTGGGCGATGCCGAAATGGATTTGCGCCGTCGCCAGCTGGAAGAACAGCGCACTGCGCTGCGCCGGGAGTATGAGCTGCTGATGAAGATGCAACTGGAGCTGGCACGCTGATGATGTTGCGCACCCTGCCCTTCCTGCTGTCCTGGCTGCTGCTGGGCCTGAGCGGTGGCAGCGTGGCTGCGGCGCCTCCGGTCGAAGAAATCCGGCAACTGCTGGCCAGCCGGCTGGTGCCGGCGCCATCGGGGGAGGCGCTCTCTGCGCTCAATCCGGACACCCTGCCGTGGGCGCTCGAATCGCTGGATCCGCATGCCCGCTTCATTGCTGCAGTGGACTACCGGGCGCCGTTACTCGGGCGCGATGCATGGACCGGCATCGGTGCCGATCTGGTGCTGCAGGGCGGACAGATCCTGCTCGACGTCTATCAGGGAGGGGCTGCCGACCGGGTGGGTGTGCCGGACCGCGCGCGCCTGCTGGCGATCGAGGATACGCCGGTCGATGGCCTGACACCGCAAGAGGTGGCCACCCGTTTGCGGGGCGAGGCGGGCACGCAGGTGCGCGTGCGGCTGGCCCTGCCGGATGGTCAGCCGGCCGTGGCGACGATTACCCGCGAGGCCTTTACCCCGCTGGCGGTGGAGTTGGTGGCGCCCGGCGAGCAACGTGTGCTGCGGGTGCGCGACTTCGTGAGTGGCATGACCCGCCCCGCCTTGCTTGCAACCATCGAATTTCTGGGGCGTGGCCAGCCTGGCGGACAGCCCCCCCTGGTGGTCATCGACCTGCGCGACGCGCTGGGGGGCGACCTGTACGAGGCTTTCGATCTGGCTGGTCTGTTCGTGCCCGAGGGAACGTTGCTGGGCACGCTGGAAGGACGTGAAGGCGCGCGGCGTGAAGTGCGTGCACCGGCCGGTCGCAAGTTCGACATGCCGCTCGCCCTGCTGGTCGGTCCGGATACGGCGAGCGCGGCCGAAGTGTTTGCCGGGGCCCTGCAGAAACAGGGGCGGGCCGTGCTGGTGGGCAGCACGACCTACGGAAAATGCAGTTCGCAGACCGATGCGCGGCTGTCCGATGGCTCGGTGCTGCGCTTCACCAATCTTGAAGTGATGTTGCCGGATGGGGCGAGCTGTTCCGCACAGGGCCTGCTGCCGGATGTGGCGGTCGATGAGCGCACGCTCAACAGCCTGCCAGCCCTGCTGGCGCGTGCCGGTGAAGGCGTCGCCGCGCAGCGTCGACGACCCCAAGTTCATTGAATTCTCTCAACCTGAATACTGAAACTGAATACGCTCTGGAGGGCATCGCCATGAACCGTTTCAACAACCGACTTCGCCCCGTGGTGAGCCATGTGCTGACCGCATGTGCCCTGATGCTGTGCAGCGGCGCCGCCGTTCAGGCGCAGGAGCGTCTGCAGGTGCTTGGAGTGGATGGGGTGGTCGAGCGGGCCAGTGGGCCGGCCGAACTGATCCGTCTCGACAGCGAAGGTCGCATCACGGTGCGTGCGCTGCGCGGCTTTGGCCAACTTCCGGAGACGTATGGCAAGTTGGCACTGACGTTGCGCGGCATGGGGGTGGACCTGATGGCCGCCGATGCGCAGCAACTGCGCGAGCTGATCGCACGGGCCGAAGGGGGAGACCTGAAGACCGATCCACAGCCCCTGCGCGCGTTGCTGGCCCTCATCGAGCAGCGTGAATACCTCGAATGGACGCCGGTGCAGGCGGGGGAGGCGCTGGAGGTGGGCGAGGGCGGTCTGCTGCGGGGTGCCGGCACCGTCCGGGTACAGGCCGAGGATGGACGGGTGCTTGCGTTGCAGACCGCCGCAGAGGTCGGCACGCTGGCGGCCCTGGCCAGCAGCGCGGCACCGGTGGCTGCAGACGCGGCGCCTGCCACGGCGAGTCTGGCCGCAGTCCCGGAGGCCGCGCCCCAGCCGGCGCCCGCGCTGTCGGCTGCAGATTTCTCGCCGCGCGCGGCCAGGCTGTTCAACAGCCGGATGGCGAGTGCTCCGGTGGACGGCAGCGGGGTGGTACTGGCCGCTCCCGTCCAGTTTGTTGAAGGCGACGACGGCAAGGTGCGCATCGTGTATCCCGGTGTGCGGCTGGCGGACAACGACCCGTTCGGCGGCATGGGGAGCGCCGGTGAGGCCGGGCTGGAGTTGGGCGATCTGGTGTTCGAGGCTGCGCCGCTCGATGCCGAAGGCGTGCGCTGGCAGCTTGCCATGCACTTCCCGGAGCAGATGCGCATGCTTGACGCTATGGGGCGGGAGGTCGGACGCCTGCAGGCGGCACGCCGTGACGTGGCGTTCGAGTTCAATACTGCGGTGGACACCGCCACCACGCTGGATGCCGCTTTCGAACGCATCGAACTGTCTCTGGCCGAAGCCGGGCCGGATGAGCCCGAGCGCATCGTGCTGGCGGGCTTCGACATGACGATGAAGCTCTCCGAGAACGCCAGCCAGCGCTGGAGCGGCCCGCTGCGCATGGACATGCGCGAGCTGAGCTTTCTGGATGCGGCCGGCCAGCCTTTGCTGGGCCTGCGTGGGGTCAGCATGGATGCCACGTACCGCAACGTCGATCTGGCGGGCCTGAGCGAGGCCTCCAGGGACATGGAAAACATGGTCACGAATTGGGACGAACAGCAGCCCGAGGCCATCTTCGATGCGCTGCCGCGCCTGTTTGGCCGCATGATCGACGCTACCGGCCATGTGGAAGGCCAGGCCAGGCTCACGGGGCTGATGGTGGACCCACGTGCGGGCGGCACCGCGATGCAGCTCGACGCACTCACCCTCGGCGGGGTGTTTGCCCCGAGCGAGGGCAAGCCGTCCGCCCGCGACCTGACCTTCAGCTATGCGCTGGACGGTTTTGCGATGCAGGACGGTGAAGACATGAATGTCAGGCTGGGCAAGGCTTCGGCGCATTCCCGTCTGGACCGCTTTGCCTTGAACACGCTGGTGCAGGCAGTGAGCGATGGCTTCTCGGGCAAGCCGATGGGGCCTGACGAGATGATGGCGCTGGCGCGTCAGCTGCTCGGCGGGTTGGAGATCGGCTTCGAGCTGCAGGGCCTGGATGCCCGCTTCTACGATGACCCTCCTTTCAAGCTGGGCAGCAATACCTTCCATGTTGCGTTCCGCGATCTCGATGCTCCGCTGTCCAGCCTGTCGCTGAAGCTGGGGTATGGCGGGGTGTCGGGGGTGCCCGACGTGCCCGACGAGATCCAGCCATTCAACGCGAACATGGCGCTCAATCTCACCGAGCTGCCGCTGGTCGAGTTGATCGCCGCGTCGATGGGCAATGGCGGGGACCCGATGATGGCCCTCATGCAATTGGCCCAACAGGCCGTGAAGCTCAATATCGATGCGTTCGACTTCGACACGCCGCTGGGGGCTTTCCGCATGAAGGGTCTGGCCGTCACCGAGGCGCCCACCGCCCAGGGCGTGCCTCCCGGTGCCCGCCTGAATGCGGACATCGAGATCCGCGACCTGGATGCGATGGCCAACTGGGCGGTGAGCGATCTGGACGAAGCCGAGCGCAAGGACATGCTCGCCGCCGTGGCGATGCTCAAGGCCGTGGGCGAGGAGGAAAAGCTCGCCGGCAACAGCGTGCTGCACCGCTTCAAGGTCGAGGCCAACAGTACCGGTCAGCTGACGATCAACGGCAAGGACATGGCGCCGTTGATGGAAGCGATGATGGGGGGAGAGAGCCAGCCGCAGTAAGCTGCTCCCCGCAACCTGCAGGCAAGCACACAACGCTCAAGGAGCATTTCATGGCGGATTTCCGGAAATGTGGCAGCTGCTTTATCCTGGCCGGGGTGTTGTTGCTTGTACTGCCTGCAGGGCATGCGCAGGTTCGCCTTGATCGTGCCGACATGACGGGTGAGCCGGTGCCCATGCAGCCGCCACCCGACATGCAGGCGGGTGCGGGCACCGAATACCCGCCGTTCAGGCAGCAGGACCGTAAGCAGTCGATCGAAGCTGTCGACACGCAGGAGCATTTGCGCCGAGTCGTGCAGAAGGAAATTGAGGACCGTATCAAGCAGCTCAAGCAGCAGTATCCCGAAGGCAGAAACCACTGGGCACCTGACGAGATTGACTTCAGGATCGATGCAGGTCATGTCGAATTTGCCTTGGGCAGGCCTGAAGGTGGAGACGATCCGAACAGGATCGTGCTCAAGGAAATCACTTTCAAGGCCCCCAAGATCACGGGGACGTCAATCCAGCCCGAGTGGTCGATCGGTATTTCCGGGACATGGGAGAACCCGGACTGGAACGGCAAGATCAAGGTGGGTTTCGCTTATGAAAAAAGCATTGGCCGGTTTGCCGGAGAAGCGAAATACGGCTTTGATGTGGATGTCACGAAAACCACCAATGATTATTACGATGGTGAGTGGCAGAAGGAAAGTGAATGGAGGATTGTCCGGGCGCTGGAAAACATTCTCGCGAAAACGGATTTCTATGTCGGTGGTGCAGTTGGGGTGAGTGACCCCGATATGGGCTTGATGGGACAGGATCTGAACGTAGGCGTTGAGGCTTCATACAACACCCGCGACCGCTGGACCAACTGGGCGGTGGAGGAAATGCATGACGCCTTCGACCGTCTGCAGATACAGCAAGAGCATGAAGCCCAGTGGAGAAGGCGCAAGATGGAGGACGAAGCACGCCGGGCGGGCATCGAACCTCGTGGGCTGAACAACCGCCAGCTCATTGCAGCCATCCATGCCGCGTGGGACAGGGACCCGGCCCTGCGCCGTACCGTTTTCAATGTCCAGCGCGGGCATTTGACCACCCGCCACCAGCAGCGCGACTGGTATTGCACCAACCGTCCGATTATTGAAGCACAGGTCGTCCTGCCGCCGATTCTGGAGCAGAAGCGATGAATACGATGCGCCTGCGCAGTGTGCCCAGAGGGCTGGTTCTGTCATTCGTCTGCGGGCTGTTGTGGTGCCTGACCGGGCTGGCGCTGGCCTCGGCCTCCGCGCCGCAGGCGGTGGTGTTGTTCGAAATCGGGGCGGATGGGGTACGCAAGCCGGTGGTGCAGGCGCAGGTGTGGCTGGGGGCACGGATGGCCGGCAGCGATGCCAGCGGCACGGCGGTGTTTCATGGCGTACCGGCGGGCCAGCATCGGTTGCGTGTGGCAGAGGCGGATTTCGAACGGGTTGTCCGCCCGGTGACCCTTGCCCCAGGGTTGCGTCAGCCGGTTGAAGTCGAGCTGACCCGGGTTGAGCCGGTGAATTGGTCCGGGCGGGTGTTGCTGGACGGCAGCGGGCAGCCGCTGGCAGGCGCACGGGTGATGCTGGAGCCGCTGCAGGTCGCCGCCATTCATGGGCCGGCGCGGGCGGTGACCGACCGGGAAGGGCAGTTCCGCTTTCTGGCCCTGTCACCGGGCAAGTATCGCGCGCAATTCAGCGCCCCCGGCACCCGCACGCTGAGCCGTGAGGTGAGCGTCTCGGCCGAGCCGCTGGCCGATGTGCGGCTGGTGGCCGAGCCGGGCGGCCCCCTTCTGGGCACGCAACCCCGACCGCCGGCCGCAGCGGCCGAGGGGGCACCGCCTTTCGATGCCAACGAACCCAATCAGGACATTGCACAGGCCAAGCCCCTGGCACCCTATGAAGAGGCGGTCGGGGTGATCTGGCCGGTGGGCGACCGCGATGTGTTCCGCATCGAGTTGCTGCGTCCGGGACGGCTCATCGTGGAAGAGCCCGGACAGCCTTACGAACGTGCGCTGAGGCTGAGGGATGCCGAAGGCCACGTCATCGCCGAGCGTGGCGTGGGGCGGGACCAGCCGCTGTTGCTCACCACCGAGGTGGCCGCAGGCGTGCATTTTCTCGACTTCGGCGAGTGGGGCGACAACGCGGCATCGGACATACCGTACCGGCTGAGCTACATGCTGCTTCCCGACGATGATCTGGGCGAGGCGGATGCCCCCCTGGCCCAGACACGCCGCGTGCTCCCGATCGGCAGCTCGGTGGGCGCCACGCTGATGCCTTCGGGTGACCGCGATGTGTATGTCGTGGAGGTGCCGTCTGCGGGGCGTCTGCAACTCAGCGGCGTGGCCGCGACCGAAATGGCGGTGCGGGTGCATGATGCTGCGGGGCGTGTGCTGGCCGAGCAGGGGCGCGGACAGGAGAAGTGGGTCAATCTGCCGGTGTTCTTCAATACCCCGCAGCGGGTGTATGTGACGGTGGAGGAGTGGGGGCGGAACAACGCCTCCACGGTGGCCTATGCCCTGCGTGCCACGTTCGAGCATGCCGATGACGGGGACCGGCCACAGCGCAACGACGATTTCGACCATGCCACTCCGATGGTGCCGGGCGAAACCTTCTCCGGTTCGTACATGCCGATGGGCGACCGTGACTTCTTTGTGGTCAATGTGGACTTTCCGGGGTATCTGCAGGTGGAGGCGGTGTCCGCACATGAAACCCTGCTCAGGCTCCATGGAGCGGATCGCGTGGTGCTGGCCGAGCGTGGGGTGGGGGCCGGGCGCACCGCCATGCTGCGCCACCCCGTGGGGCCGGGGACGTACTACATCATGGTGTCCGAGTGGGGAGAGAACGCGGCGTCCGTCAGTCCCTACACCCTGAACCTGAAGCATGAGGCAGCCGAACCGGACTCGGCGTGGCCATTGCAGTCCGGGGCACTCCGGACCCTGCGCGCAGGTGAGGCGCAGGCCTTTGCCATCGACCATGTGGGGGATGTGGCGCGCTTCGGTTTCGAGGCCTCCCGCCCGGGCACGCTTCATATCGGCCTGGCTGGCCCGCTGGAAAAGCTGGTGCGCGTGTTTGATGCAGCCAGTGACAAGCTGCTGCTCGAGCGGGGGTTTGGTGCAAACGCCCCGGCCCGCCTGCCGCTCAGGCTGGATGCGCCTGCGCAACTGCGGATCGAGGTGCGTGAATGGGGCGACAACGCCGCCACGCTCGACCCCTTGTTCATCATGATCGACGAAGGCGACCGGACGCTGGCTGCCGAGCGGGTGGTGTGGCGCCCCGACCCGGCACGCCCGGGGCAGGGCTGGCTGCAGCGCGAAGCGATCGAGCATGCGGCCGAGCTGGCGCAGGTGCAGGTGGATTTGAATGGGGATGGCCGGCCCGATGTGCAGCTCACCGACCGCGAGCCGGTGGCGGTACGCCTGGAGCGGGCCGAACGTTTTGCGGTGACGGCCTACGGCAGTGCTGCCGGGGGGCTGCGCAGTGTGCAGCGCCTGTGGGCGGATGCACGCGGGCCGCAGGTGCGTGAAGGCTTGCACCTGTCGCTGGCGGGGCTGCTTGAGGGGCAGGTGGTGAGCGAGCCGCAACGTGTATCGGTCCTGGCGGCCAGCCTGAACAACGTGGCACTGGCACGGGTGGAGGTACGGCTCAACGGCGAGCTGATCGAGGCCTCGTCCACTCCGCCGTTTCATCCCGAGATCAACTGGGCGGCCCTGGGGGCGGACGAATCCCGGCTGGAGGTGCATGCCCGCGACGTCCTCGGCAGCGAGGCACGCCTCACCCGGCATTTTCGCCTGTCGGAATATTTCGGCCTCAGCCCTCAGGATGGGGCGACGATTGCTGCAGAAGCGCCTTCGGTGAGCTGGCGGGCGCCGTCGTTCGGACCCTCCCGGGTGCGTTACCGGCCGCAGGGCAGTGGTGACGACGCCTGGCAGGAAGTCGAGGGTCAGCCCGGTCAGCTGCGCCGGGTAAGCCTGCCCGGGCTGGAAAGCGGGGTGCGTTACGAGTTTCAGCCGCTGGGCGGGGCCGAACCCGGGCCGCTGCGCACCCTGACCCGGGTGAAGGGGCTGGCCTTCGGCCGCAGTCAGTACGCCGCCAACATTCAGCGCGACTACGACCAGCGGGTCGGCATCACGGTACGCAACAACGGCGATGAGGCGCTGCAGGTGCGCCTGGAAAGCGATCCGCCAGCCGACCCCCTGCTGCTGGCCAGCTTTGTCGGCACCGGCTCCGAAGACAAACCCTTCGAGCTGGCACCAGGGGAAGCGCGGGCCTTCCAGTTTGCGGTCAGTGCGCAGAATGTGGACACCGCAACGCACCGCATCCCGATCCGCATCGTGTCGGACAAGGGCTTGTCGGACGAAAGCGAGATCGTGCTGCATGTCCGCCTGCCGCATGTCGAGCTGGAATGGTCCGACCTGGGCGTGGCCCCCAATGGCACGGGGCGCCTCCTGCGCTTGCTCAACCGGGGCGATGCAATCACCGACCTGTCGGTGGAGGCTGCGCATGCACATGCCGTGGTGATGTCGCCGACGGTGCGCCATGGCCTGCTGCCGCGTGGCGGGCACCTCGATTTCATCGTGACGCCACGTTTCTACAAGGGCTTTACCGGCGTGAGCACCCGCCTTCTGGCGCGAGGCATGGACAAGGTGTTCGAGCATGCGTACGAAATGAAGCTCGCCCCCGGCGAAGCCATGCACCAGGTGTGGCTGCTGCCCGGCGTGACCGCTGAGGCGCACGATGCCGATACGCTCCGTGCCCTGGAGGCTGGCATGGCAGAACGGTTGCAGCGCGCTCGGGCGGTCAACCTGGCGACCCTGGACTGGGGGCAGGCGCAGAAGCATGTGGACAGCGGCGGCGACACGCACTCTGCGCGCTGGCGACTGGAGGCGGGAGACATCGCATGGCTGGGCAGCGATGGCGACGGCGACGGGGTGGTCGACCATGTCGTGGCCGATGTCGACCGTAATGGCATCAACGAATATGCCGCCGTGCGGGTGGGGCAGGACTGGCGTGAAACCAATCTTGTCGAAGCCTGGCTGGAAATGAGCTTTGCCCTGCGCGGCAGCCGCGACAGCTACAAGCCTCACGACGTGGAGGTGGTGCTCAACGGGGTGACCATCGGTCTGCTCAAGGACATGTTGCCCGAGGGCAACTTCGGCTTCCGCATCCCGCCCGGCGTGCTGCGCTTCGATGACTCCGGCCTGCCGGGAGACAACCGGGTGGGCCTGCGCACCACGCATTTGCGTGGCGGGCATTATGCGGTGAATAGCGATTTTCGCTTCAAGTTCCGGCTCACGGCCACCCCCGTGTGGATGGTGGCCCGCTCCGAGGCCGAGGCCCGCGAACGGGCCTTGAAGACCAGCGGCGTGTCACTGGGGGCGCCCGACTTCAGCCTGTCGGCTGCCGCCCTGCACATCGACGGCCCGGCGGAGCCCGCAGCCGGCGACACCATGAAGCTGCGCTTTCCGGTACGCAATCTGGGGGCCACCGCAGGTCGCAGTGTCATCGTGGTGCTGCAGCGCCTGCTGCCCGATGGCACACGTGAGGAGCAGGCGCGCACCCTGCTCCCGAGGGTGGGGCTGGACGGGGTGGCCGAGGGAGAAATCGAATGGGCCATACGCGGAGGCCTCAACCGGCTGGCGTTGGTGGCCGACCCGGAGGGGACGTCCGGCGACCCCGATCCGAGCAACAATGAAGCGCTCTTCATGCTGCACGCCAGTGGCGACGATACCCCGCCCAGCCTGCGTGTGACGGGGCCGGCAGACGGCGCCGAAGTGCAGCAGGCCGTGGTGACGCTGGCGTTCGAGGTGAATGACGATGCCGGGCCGGTGGTGCCGATGCTCTCCATCGATGGCGGCTTGTGGCATGAGCTGCCTGCCACCCAGGGCCGTGCCAGCGTGCCGCTTCTGCTGCAGCCGGGGGCGCATCGCATCGAGTTGCGCGTGGCCGATGCGGCCGGCAATGAAGCCAGCGTCGCGCATCGCTTGCGTGTTGCCCGTCCGTTGCCCGAAGCCCGCATCCTGGCGCCGGCCGATGGGGCCACGCTCAGCACGCCTGCGGTCACCGTGGACATCGCGGTGCCGTCCGACGTGGGGCTGGTGGCCGCCCGCTCGGCGGGGGGGCCATGGCACAAGGCCAGCCTGCTGGGCGACCGGGCGCAGGTCGAGTTGCCGCTGCGTGCCGGCGAGCAGCTGCTGGAGGTGATGGTGAGCGACCGTGATGGCGTGCTGCGCATGCTCGAAACCCGTGTGCGTCGTGACTCGCAGCCGTCCGCCACAGAGCGCCTGTCCGGCGCGGCTGCGTCCGATCAGGGGCTGTTGTGGCCGGCAGGGCATGCAAATCTGGAGATCGACCTCTTTCGCGCGTCCAGCGGTGTGCTGCGCAAGCTCGACCTTGAGCCAGGACAAGAGGCGGTCCGGCTGTGGGAGGAGGCGCGTCGCCGGCAGGCGCAGGGCGACTATGCCGGCGCGCTGACCCTGTACCGCGACAGCCTGATGCTCAAGCCCGACCCGCAGACCGATGAACGGGTCCGCAAGCTCGAAGCCTATCTGGGCATCCGGCGGATCGGGAGCAGTGACAGGGGCAGGCAGTGATGAACCGGAACAGGAACAGGAAAGGTGAGCAGATGCGAAGCATGATGCGTGCGGTAGGGGCGGTGGGTTTGACGATGGGCTGTGTGTGGTGCGCTGGCCTGCAGGCGGCCGAAGGGCAGCTCGGGGTGCGTGCGGTGACGCTGTCGACCGCCGGGCTGGCATTGGTCGAGGCCGAAGCTGAGATGGCCGCAGAGCCCCTGAAGGTGCGCCTGCGGCGGGCCGATGTGGATGATTTTCTGAAGAGTTTCTGGTTCAGCGATCCGGCCGGCGGGGTGCCGACCCTGCGCCTGGCCGGAGCGGCCGGGTTTGACGATACCTTTGCCCTGCTGCCACTGATGCCCGGTGACGTGAGCGATACCGCCCGCCTGCTCAATGCGCGCATCGGCGCACCGCTTGTGGCGCAACTGGGGGCGGAGTCGGTGCGCGGCATCAACATGGGCGTGGCACGGCGGGCGTGCGAGGGCGGCGAGTGTGCGCTGCTGACCCTGCAAACGGTCGAGGGGGGTGATGGGGGCGATGGTGCCGGTGGGGGCGAGCAGGTGCGCAGCTTCGTGCTGGACGAGCGGCTCAGCGTGCGCTTCGAGGAGGCGACCGACCGGCAGGTGCTGGCCACGGCCCTGGCGGCGCACCGCACGTTGGCCAACCCGGGGGTGATCGAGCTGGCGTTGAGCAGCGATGTGCCCACCGCGCGCAGGGTGGGGCTGATGTATCTGCAGGGCGCGCCGGTGTGGAAGACCGCCTACCGCGCCATGGATACGCAAGATGGGCTCAGGCTGCTGGGCTGGGCGGTGGTGGAGAACACGACCGGGCAGGACTGGGAGCAGGTGCGGCTGACGCTGGCCACCGGGTCGGTACGGGCCTTGCAGGCCCAGCTGTATGAGCGCGAGCAGGTGGCCCGTGACACGGTGGTGCAGGCCAGCCCGCGCTTCAAGGCGGAGGCGAGGAGCATGGAGATGCTGGCGCCCCATGCGCCGGCTGCGATGGCGGCACCGGCACCGATGCCTGCCCGGGCGGCCGAGGTGGAGGCCGACGACGGTGCGAGCTTCAGCCGCTTTACGTTGGTGTCGCCGGTGAGCCTGCGCGCGGGAGAAATGCTCAGTGTGCCGTTCCTGAACGAGCAGCTGGAGGATGCGCGGCTGCTCATCCACCGGGGCGGCCGGGGCAACCGGCATCCCCGGCTGGCGCTGGAGATCCACAACCCCCTGCCACTGCGCCTGCCGGCTGGCGTGCTGACGCTGTATGAGCAGGGCCGGGGGCATGCCGGCGATGCAATGATTCCGGAGATGCCCCCGCAAAGCCGTCGGGTGGTCGACTTTGCCGAGGATCGCGCGCTGGCCGTGCGCGAGGACACCCAGCAGCAGGAGCGGGTGCTGGAAATGAAGGTGCGTGCCGGCGTGCTGACCGTGACCGAGGAACTGCAGCGCACCACCCGTTACCGGATCGCGGGGGCCGAGGACGCTGCGCGCACCCTGCATGTCGAGCATCCCCGGCAGGCGGGCTGGAACCTGCAGTCGCCCGATCCGCTGCGCACCGAGCTGGATGTGTGGCGCTTCGGGGTGGACGTGGCCGTGGCGCAGGAAACCGTGTTCGAGGTGCTGGAGCGGCAACCCCGCAGCCGCCGCGTGGCCCTGCTCGATCTGGATGCCCAGGGGCTCACGCTGTGGTTGCGCACTGCGCCCGACGAGGCTTCGCGACGCGTGCTGGAGCGGCTGGCTGCGATTCGTGAGGAACAGGCCGGGCTGACGCGCAGGCTGGATCGACTGGCCGCGCAGGAGCAGGCCCTGATTCAGGAGCAGTCGCGGCTGGTGGAGGTGGTGTCGGCGCTGGCCGACGCGGGGGCCGCGAACACCCGGCGCAGGGCGCGCATCGATGCGCTGGATGACGAGATCGGCCAGGCCCGGGACGAGCAGGGCGAGGTGCGCGACCGGCTGGAGGCGCTGGAGCGCTCACTGCACGAGGTCTTGAAGGGCTGAGTCGGCGACCGGGCCGGGCGCTGAATCGACGGGTGGGTTCTGCACCCATTCGGTGAGCGTTTCGGCGGGCAGCGGGCGACCGAGCAGGTAGCCCTGGTATTCGGTGCAGTGGGCATCCTGCAGATGGGCGAGCTGGGTGGGGGTTTCCACCCCTTCGGCAATCACCGACAGGCCGAGGTTGTGGGCCATCGACAGGATGGTGGCGACGATGGCAATGTCGTCGCGGTCTTCCGGGATGCCCTGCACGAAGCTGCGATCGATCTTCAGCCGGTCCAGCGGCAGGCGTTTCAGGTAGCTCAGCGACGAATAGCCGGTGCCGAAATCGTCGATTGCCAGCGTGACGCCCAGCTGCTTGAGCTGCTGCAGCGTGGCGATGCAGTGCTCGACCCGGCGCATGATGTGCCCTTCGGTGATTTCCAGCTCCAGCAGTCGGGGATCGAGTCCGGTGCGCTGCAGCACGTGCGACACGGTATCGACCAGCGCAGCGTCGGAAACCTGCCGGCCGGACAGGTTGACCGCCATCCTGAGCGGGTGGCCGGCAGCGGCCCAGGCCTGGGCCTGCCGACAGGCGGTTTCCAGCACCCATTCGCCGATCTGCTCGATGAGGCCGGTTTCCTCTGCCAGCGGAATGAAGCGGTCCGGGGGCACCAGGCCCCGTTCCGGGTGCTGCCAGCGCACCAGCGCTTCGACACCGACGATGCGGCCACTGCCGCATTCGGCTTGTGGCTGGTAGTGCAGCCGCAGTTCGCCGCGCTGCACTGCGTGGCGCAGGGCATGTTCCAGCTCGAAGCGTTCGCGGCTCAGGCTGCCCTGCTCGGCGGTGTAGAACTCGAAGGTGTTGCGGCCCGCATCCTTGGCCCGGTACATCGCGGAGTCGGCACAGCGCAGCAGGGTTTCGGTGTCGTTGCCGTCATCCGGCGCGAGGCTGATGCCGATGCTCGCACCGATGAACAGCTCATGGTGATCGATTTGCACCGGAGCTTCCAGCGCAGAGAGCAGCTTGCGGGCCACGGTTGCGGCATGGCTGGCGTCGTGCAGGGCTTCGATCATCACCACGAATTCATCGCCTCCCAGGCGGGCGAGCGTGTCCTCCTCGCGCAGCACCGATTGCAGCCGGCGTGCCACCACCCGCAGCAGCCGGTCGCCCACTGAGTGGCCCAGCGTGTCGTTTACATGCTTGAAGCGGTCCAGATCGATGAACAGCACGGCCAGCCGGGTGTCGGTCTGGCTGACGTGGCCGAGGGCCTTGTCGAGCCGGGCGGTGAGCAAGACCCGGTTGGGCAGGTTGGTCAGTGGGTCATGGTGCGCCATGTGGCGAATGCGTGCCTCGGCCTGCTTGCGTTCGCTGATGTCGGCAAACATCGCAATGAAATGGCTTACGGCGCCGTGCTCGTCATGCACCAGGGAGAGGGTTTGCCAGGCCGGAAAGTGTTCGCCGTCGCGGCGCAACAGCTCAGCCTCGCCTTGCCAGCCGCCTTCCCGATGAACCGATTCCCACCAGCCGCTGCAGGTGGGGTCGTTGAGCCGCGGGGCAAACACCTCGCAGAAGGTTCGGCCCTGCAGCGCGTCCAGGGTGTGGCCGGTGATGTCCGTGCAGGCCCGGTTGGCTTCGACGATATGCTGTCCGGTATTCATGATCAGCACCGCCTGCGGGCTGCCCTCGAACACGCTCGCGGCCAGCTTCTGGCGCTGGCTGAAGGCGGTGAGTTGGCGCGTCTGCTCCAGCAGTTGTCTGGACAACGGGCGCATCGCACGGGTGGTCACGAGCATGCCGCCGAGCACCAGCAGCGCCGTGATCAGCAGCGGCAGCCTCAGGCTCGACCAGATCGGGGCCTTGAAGCTCTCGGTGGGCGTGAGCAGGGCATACGCCCAGCCCGGGGCGCCCTCCAGAGGCAGGTAGAAGATCGTGTCGTGCAGATGTGGCGCATTGTCGTCGGTCTGGTCGCGCAGGCCGGCTTCGCCCTGGCTGGCGGCCAGCAGGTAGGCGGGGGCCTGCTCCCGGGTGTTCAGTTGCTGCAGTTGGGTGCCGTCCGGATGAATGTCCGCAAGGCTCAGGGTGGCCTGGTTGAACAGCCGTTGCCGGGTGAAGCCCGAGCCGGGGATGTCGCTGCGCAGGGCTTGCTCGATGGGGTGAAAATCGAAGGCCAGCACGTCGGTGCCCACCCGCGCCCCTTCGCGAGACAGCACCGGCGAGGCGACCAGCAGATAACGGCGCTTGTCGTCCTCGAACGGGCCGAACAGCCGGGTCCCGTCGCTCAGGTGGCGGGCCAGCACTGCTGCGGCGGTCGGTTCGGATTGGAGCAGGGGGAGCACCGCTTCGCCATCCAGGGCAAAACGGACGAAGCTGGAAATGGTGCCTGCCTGTTCCAGCGCTTCGAGGATTCGCGAGGCCGATGCGCGGGTCAGCGCATCGAGATCGATCTCGCCCCGGTTGTAGGCTTCCAGGCTGTCGCGCACCACGCTGCGGCTGGCGATCTGGCGGGCGACTTCCAGGTTGGAGGCAAGGTACTGGGCGGCGCTGCGCGACTGGCTGCGTGCGGTGTCCTGCAGGGCGGTGGCGGCAATCTCGTAGGCGTGACGATACAGCGGCACGGCCGTGCTCAGCCCGACGAGCAGGCCGGTCAGCAGGATGCCCGCGATGGCGAAGAGCTGGATGCGCTTCTGCAGAAGAGCGCTGCGGTCCAGATTCATGCGTGATATGCGGTGTGCGAGATTCGTCGAGGGGCTATCGTGCCACGCTCAGGGGTTTCTGCACAGTCCGGTTTATGTCCGGGCCGTGCTTCAAGTCAACTTTCGAGGCCGCTTCGGGCGGAACTCAGTGGGCTGGTGCGACGGGGTGGGTGCGTGGCCGGGTGTGCAACGGGAGCGGGTAGGGCGGCGGATGCGTGCCGTCCAGGCCCCGGCCGTAGGCGGACGGGAGGTCGTCGGCGCCCCCGGGGAATGGCCAGGTCCACGGTCGATCATTGCCGGGGTGAGCGCAGTGCGCGGGGTAGTGGTCCGTGCCGCCCAGATCGAAAAACAGCCCGATGTTCGGCAAGGCTTCGCGCAGGCTGCCCCAGTCGTTCAGGTGACTGGCGCCGAAGGCCAGGCAGGTGGCCGAGTCGGTGTGGTAGTGGTCCTGTCCGTCGAGATCGGCAAACAGGGCCACGCCGTTGTCGTGCGCCGTGCCGAGTCCGAGGTGCCCCAGGTGGTAGTGGTCGTCGCCCCCTTCGTCGATCAATAGGGCGAGCGAGCGGTCGTGCGCGGCGGCCAGCGAGGTGGCATGGCTCGCATGGTAGTGGTCGTTGCCCGCCCCTCGCTTGAGCAGTATGCCCACGCCCTGATGCGCGGCGGCGGCCATGCCGTACCAGGCGGCGCGTAGTGTGTCCTGCCCGCCGCCGTCGATCAGCAGGCCGGTGCCCTGGTAATAGCCGGCCCCCTGCGCAAACACTTGTGCCTCGTAGTGATCGTTGCCGGCCAGGTCCAGCAGCATGCCCAGCCCGCCCGGCAGCGAGCGGCCATCGCTGAATTCTGCGCGCAACCCCATGCCTGCGCCCTGACCCATGGAGACGTTCCGGTCGGGCAGTTGGGACGATGGATGCACCAGCGGGGTGGCTGCCAGGGTGTAATGGTCGTCGCCGTCGGTATCGAACAGCAGGGCCACGCCATAGGGGCCGGCCGAACCCTGGGCGAAGGCCAGTGCGTGATGGCGGTCATGGCCCGCCCGGTCCAGCAGCAGGGCCACGCCACCCAGCGCCCAGGCCTGTGCGTGGCTGCGGGCGTGGTAGTGGTCATCCCCCTGCTCGTCGATCAGCAGGGCCGCGCCGAACAGGGCTGCGGCCTGTGTGAGGCGTGGCAGGGCTGCGTCCGTTACTGCGTCTGTTGCCGTGGTGCCGGTTGTCGCTTCGGGGCAGCGTCCGTGGTGGTCGTTGCCGGCCAGGTCCAGTATCAGGCTGTAGCCCAGCAGTGCCCCGGTTGCGCCCTGGTAGCAGTCGTCCCCGGCCAGGTCGATGAGCAGGGTGATGCCGGGCTGCGGGACGTCCGGGGCGAGATAGTGGTCGTTGCCGGCGGTGTCGATGAGCAGGAGGGTGTCGGCCAAGCGGTGCGGGTTGTCCTTGCCGGTGGTGTCGATCAGGATGCGGCCGAGCGGGCTGGGGGCTTCCCAGCGCAGCGCGGGCAGGTCGGGGGTGTGGCGCAGGACGTTGGCGATGCGCTGTGCGGCGGCCACGAGGTCGAGCATGCCGGCGGCCAGCGCAGGATATTCGATGCGTGACACTTGAAGGCGAAAGTCCGGCGACTCGAACGTTTCCATTTCTCCGTCAAGGGCCTGGCGAATCAGCGTGGCGGGGTCCAGGGTATCGGGCAGCGCCTGCAAGGCCCGCTGGCGGTAGCCTTCCACGCGGGCCAGGCTGGCAAGCAGCACGGCCAGCTCGTCGCGCAAGGCGTCAGGCAGGCCGGGCGGGACGACGTCTTGTGCGGGCATGCCCGCCACCATGGCGAGGTGCTCCAGCCCGCTGGCCAGGGGGTCGGGGGTGCTCAGGATCTGGCTGGCGAGGGCATCGATGGCCGAGGCCGGGCGATGCAGGGTGACGCCCCCCAGGTTGAAGGCGGTGCGCATCAGGGCGTGCGCATCCTCCCGCTGCCGGCGCAAGGCGTCTTCGACCAGACCGACCCGATACGCCGCCTGCAGGGGTTGTGCCTGCAAGGCTGTGAACAGTGGCAGGACGCCCGCAGGCGCGGGGCTGCCGGAGGCGGCCTGTCGCGCGAGCCGGGCTTCGGCTTCCTGTAGCACCCGGGCGGGTGTGTGCGGATTGTCCGGGCGTGTCGCGTGCTGGCAGGCGGTCAGGCCCAGGGCCGAGAGCAGGGCGGCGAACAGGGCCGAGAGCGGGCGGATCGGGGGGCGGCGTGTCGGAGTGTTCAATGCCGGGGTGCAGGGGGTGAGGGAGAACCGATTATGCCCCAGCCACGAGACTTGGGCACCGGTGCGGCATGACGGACGCACGCAATCCGGCCAGTGTGCGATAAAGTGTCACGTTGGAGGGTTGATTTCATGATAAGAAAATTCACGCTGCCAGCCGTGGTGCTGGTGTTGGGCTATGGCCTGTGGGCCAGTGCCAATTTCAAGGAAATTGCGGCTGGGGTGGCCCTGTTCATGTTTGGCATGGTGTGCCTGGAAGATGGCTTCAAGGCGTTCACCGGCGGTACGCTCGAATCCATGCTGCGCCGCTTCACCAACCGGTTGTGGAAGGGCATCACCTTTGGTGTGGTCAGCACCACGCTGATGCAGTCGAGCACCTTGGTGTCGCTGGTGACGATCTCCTTCGTGAGCGCGGAAATGATCTCGCTGGCGGCGGGCATCGCGGTGATCATGGGGGCCAACATCGGCACCACCACCGGTGCGTGGCTGATTGCCGGACTCGGGCTGAAAGTGGATATCGCCGCCTATGCCATGCCAATGCTGGTGTTCGGGGTGGTGTTCGTGCTCAACCGTGACCGGGCGGTGAAAGGGGCGGGTTGGCTGATTCTTGGGGCGGGGTTTCTGTTCCTCGGCATCCACTTCATGAAGGAGGGGTTCGAAGCCTTCCAGGGCAGTTTCGACCTGTCGGCCCATGCCGTGTCGGGGGTGCTCGGCGTGCTGCTGTTTACCCTGATCGGGGTGGTCATGACGGTGATCATGCAGTCCAGCCATGCCACGCTGCTGATCATCATCACCGCGCTGTCGGCCGGTCAGGTGACCTACGAGAACGCGCTGGCGCTGGCCATCGGGGCCAACCTGGGCAGTGCGATCACCACCGCCTTTGGCGGCATTGCGGCCAACCTGGGAGGCAAGCGGCTGGCGGCTGCGCATGTGATCTTCAACGTGCTGACGGCCACCGTGGCGATGGGGCTGATTGTGCAGATCGCCTGGCTGGTCGATCATGTGGCTGCCCTGCTCGGCATTGCCGACAACGATTACCTGCTCAAGCTGGCCCTGTTCCACACCCTGTTCAACCTGATGGGGGTGGCAATGCTGGCGCCTTTCGTGAAGCAGCTGGAAAGCTTCCTCACGGGCTTTTTCACCGTCAGCCGGCAGACGGCCGCTTCGCCCCGTTACCTGTACCGCGATGCGCTGGAGACGCCGGCCACGGCGGTGGCGGCGGTGCACAAGGAAACCCGACACCTGCTCGACAACGCCTACGGCATTTTTGCGCACGGCCTGAGCCTGCGCCGAGATGCGATCGTGTCGGGCGAATCGTTGTCCGAGGCGATCAAATACACCCGCAAGGTGTTTCCGATCGATGTCGAGGTGGCCTACGAGGAGAAGATCAAGGGCTTGTACAGCCGGATTGTCGAGTTCATAGCCGAGGCCCGCACCGTGGAAGCCGACGACGCCTCGCGCGAGCGCATTTACGCCCTGCGTCAGGCCGGGCGTGACATTGTCGAGGCGGTGAAGGGCATGAAGCACCTGCATTCCAACCTGTCCGCCCATGCGTTGTCGTCCAACCCGGCCGTGCGCGAACGCTACGATGCGATCCGCCTGCAGTTGGCCACTTTGCTGCGTGAGTTGCGTCATCTCAGCGAGGAGGAGGGCAGGCTCGACGGCAATCTGTCACTGGACGCCCTGCAGGTGGCCGCAGAAAAATCGAACCGGCAGATTCTCGACGATCTGGACGAGATGATCCGTCATCGCCGGATTGCTCCGACAGTGGCCACTTCCATCATGAACGATCAGTCCTATGCCCTGGCGATGAGCGAGAACCTGATCAGTGCGGCCCGGGGGCTGATGCTGGAAGAGGCGACCGATGACGGCTTGGCGGGGGAGATTGCACTGAGCGACGATGAGCTGTCACGTATCGCCCGACAGTAAGCCTGCTGACAGGCTGCCGCCCGTGGTGAGCTTGTCGAACCACACGGCCCACCACATGCCCCTTCGACTGCCTGTCCTGGGCGAGGTCGAAGGGGCCGTGCGGGCGGTTTCATCGTTCAGAAGCGACAGACCTCGCGCAGGCTGCATTTGGCGATGCCGTACTCGGTTTTCACCACCAGCGGGTAGCTTGCCCCCCGGTAGCGGCCGAAGTTGCCGATGTTGTAGCCGATGATCCGGCCGGGGACATGACCGATACGCACCTTGCGACCGATGCGATACCCCGAGTGGATCGCCTGGCTGATGGCCAGTCCTGCGCCCTGGTGCAAGGTGGGCGAGGTTTCATCGCGGCGTTCACCTGCCGCGGAATCAAGATGCCTGGTGTCCATGATCGCCTCCGTGAAGTCTGCCGAAGCGCTCGGCTGTTGACTCCATTAACGGCAGCAGGACGGTTTTCAGTAGCCTTTTTCGTGTCTTTTTGCGCTTTTTTGCAATCCTGGGGCCACCGCACATTTCACAGCAGCATGTAGCGCGAGTTCAGGTGATCGGTGCGGGCGACGGCCTCGCGGGCGAACTCCAGCGGAAAGCGTACCGGCAGCACCACATGTCTGCGCCGGTCGCGGGAGGCCAACTCGGTGAGGTCCAGCACGATCTCGTCCTCATCGTGCGGCGCGTGCTCGGGCAGGATCACCCCGTTGCGCAGGGTGCGCAGGTGCACCGGGTTCAGGCGCAAGGCCCGCTCGGGGTGGGACAGGTGATCGGCCAGGGTATCGACCAGATGGTCGGGCTGCAACTCGGCAATGTCCTGGGCGAGCCGCTGGTTCAGTTCCTCGATGCGCCGGGCGTGCGGGGGCAGGCGGTCGTCATGCTGCTGCTGGCGCAGCAGGGCCACATGGGTGTGCTCCATGCCGCGCTCCACCTGCAGGCTGCCCAGTTCATCGCGCAGGCTGTGCACATGCCCGGCGAAGCTGGCTAGCAGGCTGTCGATGGCGGCGTCGCGCATGCGCACACGGGCCTGCACCTCGCTGGTGGCCAGTTGGGCGATCAGGTGGCCACTGAAGTTGAGCAGGGACTGCGCCACGTCGTGCTGCAGCATGTTGCCGCTGAGGGCTACGCCGAACACATTCTTCCGACGCAGGCGCACGGCGAGCAGCGCACGCAACTCCTCCGGAACCCGGCCTGTCGCCGTGTCGACGGGCGCCTTCACGAAGTTGCGTACATGCCGGCTGCTGCCGATCACTTCGGTGAGCATGTCCGTGCTTGGAAACAGCGCATGCACCAAGGGGTCGGAGGCCACCGCCGCCGGCGTGAGTTCGGTTTCCGGCGGCAGCGCGTCGACCAGCGATTCGCAATGATCGAGGGCAATGCGCAGCGGCGTCTCCAGCCGGGTGTACAGCGACGACGCGGAGTACAGTTGAGGTCCGATCCACTTGATCGCCCGTTCCAGCGCCCGTTCGGTTTCCGGGTTGGTGTCGACGGGGTGCTTCAGCCGGGCGAGCAGGGCAGCAAACAGGCCGGTCATGCCGGGAAGGCTCGGTGTGCAGACAGGCTGCGGGGGGTGGGGACAGGCATCGTGCAATCGGCCGGACAGGCGGCAATGTCATGAAAACCCCCCGATTGTAAGCGGGTTCGCCGCAGGGCGGTGTGACGCAAGCCACACGGCTCAGCGACTGCGACGAATCAGAAGCCAGGCCAGCAACAGGATGCCCAGGCTCAGCCAGGGCAGGCGGTTGGGCGGACTGTCGGGCGCCAGCTCGGGCAGGTGGGGGCTGTCGGGGCGGCCTGCGGGTTCGGCAGGCAGGAACGCCGCCGTTGGCGCAACCGTGTTCTGCGCGTGCGCCAGCGCGGTGGTGGGGGGCGCGGGATGGGACGCGGGGTGGGGCGTGTCGTGCAGCGCCAGCGGCGCCTGACCATACTGCGCCTGTGCAAACATGCCCTGGCGTGCCGTGAAGCGGTCCGGCGGGTGGGTGGTGTGAAACACCACGGGCAGCGATTCGGTGCCCAGCGTGCCGTTGCGCTCCTGCACCACGCGGGTGACGGCAAAGTGCAGATGCGGGCCGGAAGAGTATCCCGTATTGCCCGAGCGGGCCAGCAGGCTGCCGGTCTGCACCCGGTCACCCACCTGCACCAGCGCGGAATGCGGGGCCAGATGCACGTACAGGGCGATGGTGCCGTCGTCATGCAATACCTGCACCTGGTTGGCCTTGTCCATGTGCCAGGCATCCTGTCCGCCGGTGGTGAAGTGCTGCACCACCTTGATCACCCGTCCGCCGCGTGCGGCCAGCACCAGCGTGCCTTCGGGCATCACGAAGTCGATGGCGTGGGCACTGTCCGGCCCGTGGTGGGTGAACATTTCTCCCCCAAACGCCTGGCTGATGAAGAAACCCAGCCCGTCCGGATACGGCAGGCGGTAGCTGGCTCCGGCATCATGCCCGGCGTTGAGCGTGCCGGTCAGGAAAAGGTAGCGATAGCGATAGCTGTAACCGTCGTTGCGACGCGCCGGCCGGATGTCGGCGATCGTCTTCTGTCCGCCGGCCGGCACCACCGTCAGGATCGGGCCGCGTGGCGTGGTCTGGATGTTCTGCCCGCTGATCTCCATGCGCAGGGTCTGCGGTGCGAGGCTGTGGTTGATCGCTACCAGCCGCTTGCCCCCCTCGATGTCCAGGGTCTCGATGCTCAGCGTTCCGTCGTCTGCCAGCCCCGGGAAGCTGGCCAGCAAGCACAGCAGTCCGGTGCACAGGACGCGGAGCACGGAAGTCGCAGGATGCAGTCTGGAAGGCGGAGTCATCTCTGGGGTTCTGACGTGGTGATGCACGTGGTCATGCCCTTGCCCGTGAAGGGCGGTGGAGGCTGCGGACGTTCATTGTCCCGCGATGCCCGGGAAATGCAATCGCGACACGACATGCGGAGGCGATGGCGGTGTTCGCCGGGCGGCCCCGCCGGTCGGGCCTGCAGCCACCGTGCGACAATGCCGCCCTCTTCAATTTGCTGCGGAGTCCTGCGCATGTCGGTTACCGAACACACGGTCAGTGAACTCGTCATCCATCGTCTCGACAAGCTGGCCGAGCGTGCCGCAAACATCGAACTCAGGCGGGTGGCCAATCCTGTGGATGATGCCGCATTGCGCCTGCTGGCACGCTTGAGCGAAACCTATGCGAGCCGCTCCAGCAAGGGTTTTGGCCGTTTCGAGGAGGACGAGGCGACGTATCCGATGCCCGGGCTGGTGTGCGAGTATGTGCAGGCGCGCAGCTGCGACCTGCTGGAGGTGTCCGGGCGCATGATGGCGCTGCTGCAGGTCTGTGCGGACGAAGCCGAACTGGAGTGTGGCGGCGCCATGCTGTTTGCCCGTATCCGCGAGGGTGACACCGACAGCCTGTGGTTTGCGCTGCTGGGCGAGGCGGTGGGCAGTGCGCTCAACGGCGCGCTGGAGCTGAGCGATGTGGCCTGCCTCGACCTGGGCAAGCTGCACGCTGCCGGTCGCATCGACCTGAGTGGCTGGCAGCGTGGCGAGGCCCGCTACATCAGCTTTCTGAAGGGCCGTGGCGATGCGGCCTGGTTCCGCCGTTTTCTGGGCTGCAGCGATGTGGTCGTGGCCCTGAAGGAAACCAAGCGTCTGGTGCAGGCACTGAACGACTTTGTGGACCGCGAGCGTCTCGATCCGCCGGTGCGCGATGCGCTGCTGGAGCGGGCCCATGTGTATCTCGACGAACTGGGCGAGAGCGGCGAGCCGCTTGCGCTGGACGAAATGGCCCGGCAGGTGTGGCCCGAGCAGCCCGAGCGGCTGGACACCGCCCTGCACAACCAGGCCGTGCCCCTGGCCAGTGGCTTCGTGCCCAACCGCCGCGCCCTGCGCCCGCTGGTGCGCTTTTCGGCCAGCAGCGAGCAATGGAAGCTGGAATTCGACCGCAGCAGCCTGCAATCGGGCGCAGTGCACTACGACCGCACCTCGGACACCCTGGTCCTGTCCGGCCTGCCTGACTACCTGAAGAAGATGCTGAGCGAGCAGGGCGGGGCGGAAGGTGAGCAATAAGCACAATCAATTCGTTGTCTTCAGCCTGGTCTGCCGAACGGTGGTAGTCTTCAATGGTCGATATCCTGATTCCGTCCGGGTTGAGCTCAGCCGAAGGAGCTCCCCGCGAGCGGTGGTATTTCACGTCAATACGGAGTGCGAGCCATGAGCATCGCAATGTCACACAGTTGCAACGCCGGGGCGCGCCTCGTCGGTGTGGCTCGATCAACCGAAGCGGTGAGCGTCAACCTGATCCATGCGATTGACGGCACGGTCGATGCATTGACCGGTCTGGCCGGGGTCATGACTGGATTCAACCGGATGATTGCGTCGATCTGTGAAGAGATTGCGGGGAGCGAGCCCGTAGAAGGGGGCTACATCGATCCGACCGATGAGGCCGTTGAGGCGCTTTCCCATGCGGGCGAAAGCCTCAAGAACCAGCTCACCCGCTTGGTGCGCATGCGTGCGGGCATCGACCGGGATCAACGGCTCAGGGGGCATCACTGCGAAACCCTGCATGATGCCTATGCGCAGGCAATCGAGGCCGTCGCCGAGTTGGTCGAGACGTGCGCGCAGATGCGCGCAGCCATTATCCGCCACGATCTGGCGGCCGAGCCGCGCAACAAGGTGGCTTTTGACACTGTGGATCGAGGGCACATCCGCTTTTTTGCGCAGAGTGGCCAATCATGACGAGATTGATCGTGCGCCCTGAGTCAGTTTCAAGTCACTGCCAACCATTCGGGCTGAGCCTGTCGAAGCCCAATCCCGGCAGCACCGTTCGACAAGCTCAGGGTGAACGGAAACAGCATGCGCAAGGGCGGTTAATAATGATGACTTGCACATTCGAGAAAGCCCGGACCCATCAAGGTTCGTCCCGTATTCGCCAGTAGCTGGCGAAGCGGGGTTTGCCGGTGCGGGTGAGGCCACGGTAGCGGTAGGTGACGAGCTGGCCCAGGGCGGGCGGGTGGCGGCGTTCGGCGTCGGTGAAGCCGGTGCCCAGGCGAAAACGCAGGCCCTCAGGGGTTTCCACGATCAGGGCGCCCATCATGCCGGTGTAGCGGCCCTTGCCGGGGGTGTGGCCGACGACCCGGGCTTCGGCGTCGAACCAGGGCTTGAGCTTGAGCAGTTCGTGCGTGCGGCCGCCACTCCAGCGGGCATCGGCGTGATGCAGCATCAAGCCCTCGCCGCCTGCGTTGACCACTTCGGTCAGTGTTCGCTCCAGTTCGGCACGGCCGCTGACCCGGTATTGCGGCACTTTTGCCACCCAGGGCACCGGGTGGCGGGCGAGCAGGGTGCGCAAGTGTGCCAGCCTTTCGGTGAAGGTGCCGGGGGCGCCCGGCAGGTCGAACACCATGAAGCGCACCTGTCGCCAGGCCTCGTCGTCTGCCTGCAGGCTGCGCACGATGCCGGACAGGCGCTCGAACTCGCCGCGTGCCAGCCACAACTCGCCATCCAGCGCCTGATCCGGCAGGGCCGCCACGAACCACGCGGGCGCCGCGATCGGGGCACCGCTGCGAAAGCGCAGGTGCTGGCCGTCCCAGAGGGCGCGCACGCCGTCGAGCTTCTCGCTCACCCAGTAGTGGCGCGGATCGTGGTGTCCGGCAAACAGTTGCGCGAGCTGCAGCGGCGGGTCGTGCCGGAGGGGGCTTTCAGTCTGGGCACTGGCGGGCAGGCACAGGCCGGTGCATAGCAGCAGGGTGGCGAGCGCGGCGTTCAGCCTGCGGGGACGGGGTGGTGCGGGGACGTGTTGCATGATCGATCCACCTCTGACGGGTTCAGGGTGGACCGATTATGCTTCAGGCATTGAGCGCGAACAATCGATGATGTTTATGTCATTGCTTTGGCGGTCAGGCTGCCGCGCTCCGGACCTGCACGGGAGCCTCCCGAATGGGCAGGTTGAGGATGGCGGCGAGGGCCGCGAGGGCGATGTCGGCATACCACATCCAGGTGAAGTCCCCGTACCAGGTGAGGCTCAGCCCGCCCAGCCAGGCGCCGAGGAAGCCGCCGATCTGGTGTGACAGCAGGGTCAGTCCGAACAGGGTGGCCAGGTAGCGGATGCCGAACAGCTTGCCCACCAGTGCGGCCGTGGGGGGAACCGTGGCGAGCCAGGTGAAGCCCAGTCCGGCCGCGAACAGGTAAAAGGTCAGATCGGTCTTGGGCAGCATCAGGTAGAGTGCGATGAGCACCGCCCGTGAGCCGTACATTGCCGACAGCACATACTTGCTGCGGTAGCGCGACACGCAGCTGCCCGCATACAGGCTGCCGAAGATGTTCGCCAGGCCAATGATGGCCAGCGACCAGCTCGCCACCGAGGGGGGCAGGCCGCACAACTCCACCTCGCCTGGCAGGTGGGTGACCAGAAAGGCAATGTGAAAGCCGCAGGTGAAGAAGCCTGCGTGCAGCAGCAGATAGCTGCGGTCCTGCATTGCCCCGCGCACGGCCTGCCAGGCGCTGGAATGGTCATTGTCCAGATGGTGGGCCGGGGTTTGTCCGGGGCGCACCAGCTTGCTGATCAGGGGCAGGGCCAGCAAGGCCATCAGGGCAGTGGACCACATTGCGTTCATCCAGCCAAACACCTGGATCAGCTTTTGCAGCAGCGGCGCGAACACGAACTGGCCAAAGGAGCCGCCGGCATTGATCACGCCCGAGGCCGCGCCGCGTGCCTCAGGCGGCAGGCGCTGGGCGGCCGCACCCATCAGCACCGAAAAGCTGGCCGCCCCCGAGCCCATCGCAGTGAGCAGGCCCAGGGCCACCACCAGCCCGAAGGTGGAGTCGAGAAACGGCGTGATCAGGCTGCCGATGGCGAGCAGCACGATGCCGGCCACCAGTACCGGGGCCGGGCCGTAGCGGTCGGCCGCTGCGCCGGCGAGTGGCTGGATCGCGCCCCAGGTGAATTGGCCGATGGCCAGCGCGAAGCTGATGGCAGCAATGCCCAGACCGGTGGAGGTGTTGAGCGGGCTGACGAACAACCCCATGGACTGGCGGATGCCCATGGTGATGGCCAGAATGCCGGCCGCTGCCAGCGTGATGACGAGGATTTCGGGCTTGCGCAGGGTGTGAAACATGGGGCGGGTCGGGCGTTTTGGGTGGAGGCGGCTTGGGCCGGGGGGCTCTCGGGGCGGATTGATTGGGTTGAGCGCGGAGTCTGACACATTGTCTGCCTGCATGGGCAGGGTGCAATACTCGGCATGTAGTGCGAACGACTGCCGCATACAGGACTCTGAAGACACGGCCTGGCGGCTTTCGGGGGCACCCGGTGGCCTGCCGGACAATTTGAAGCGGCGCCTGACGGGTAAGCGGGGCAGGTCGGCGTGCGCAGCGTGAAACCCCGGACTGTGGAGATTGCAGCATGATTTGGTTGATTGTCGGATTGTTCCTGTTCCTGTCGACGCACTCGATCAGGATATTCGCCGAGGAAGGGCGGGCCCAGCACCTGGCCACGTATGGCCCCCTGAAATGGAAGATTGCCTACTCGCTGGTGTCGTTGCTGGGGCTGGTGCTGATCGTGTGGGGGTATGGGCAGGCGCGGCTCGATCCGGTGTATCTGTGGTTTCCGCCGGTGTGGACCCGCCACCTGGCTGCACTGCTGACCCTGCCGGCCTTCGTGCTGCTGGTGGCGACCTATCTGCCCGGAACGAAAATCCGCCAGAAGCTCGGCCACCCCATGGCGGCCGCCACCAAGATCTGGGCCTTTTCGCACCTGATTGCCAATGGCACGCTGGCCGACGTGCTGCTGTTCGGCAGCTTCATGCTCTGGGCGGTGGCCAGCTTCCAGGCCGCCCGCAAGCGCGACCGGGCGCAGGGCGTGGTACGCCCGGAAGGCCGGGTGTCCCGTGACGTGCTCGCGGTGGTGCTGGGTGTGGCGGCGTGGTTTGTGTTTGCGCGCTACCTGCACGCTTCGCTGTTTGGCGTTGCGCCGTTCGGCTGATGTGACGCCCGGACGCTCCGCTGAACTGCAACCGAGGTTCAGTGGGCCGTTTCAGCGACGCATGTTCAACGGTTCGCGGTGCTGGCCTGGGCACGCTTCAGGTGTGCCGCAAGCGCGGAGTCCATGGTGGCCAGGTGCAGATCGAACCAGCCCGGGAGGCTGTCGCGCAGATAGGCACGGGCCAGCGTGAAGCGCCCGGCGCGTACGCCGCGCCCGAAGGCGTTCAGCTCGCCCAGTACACGCTGGTGCTCATTGACATGCTCGCCAATCGCTGGAAAGCGGCTGGCGCGCATATGTGCATCTTCGGCCAGGAAGTGCGCTTGGGTGTGGGAAAACAGACGTGCGTAGCATTCCGCAAAGTGCGTGTCGTCTGCCTTGGCGGCGTTGTCTGCCAGCTGCACGAACTCACGGTGGGTGGCATCCATTTCCTGCACGCCCAGCAAGTGGCGGCTGTCATCGAAGGTCAGCATGATCGGTGGGGCGCGTGACGCGCATCGGGAACATCCAGGGCCTGAAGCAAGATCGCGGCCATGCAGGAGGCGCCACGGGTATCCCCTGGCTGGCTGGGCAGTGCTGGCCTGTGGGGCGCCCCGGGCCTGTCGGTTGTGTGACATGGCTGGGCTGAGTTGGCATGAAGTGCCCCATGTCTGCGCATTGCGTGGGCGCGCTCATCCATCGTTTGCAGCGGCCTTGCGGTCAGGCGCATTGACGATTTTACGGCGCGGTGGCAGCAGCCTGTTTGCCACGGTGCCACGGCACGTGCTGATGTGCTGTCCTCCACGAGTAGGCATCATGAACCGGAATGTTTCTTGTATTGCCGTTTCCCCCGGCCAGCGCTGGCTGGTGCTGGCGATTGTCTCGGTGGCGCTGCTGCTGATCGTCATCGACATGACGGTGCTGTACACCGCCTTGCCGCGACTGACCCATGACCTGGCCGCGACGGCGGCGGAGAAGCTGTGGATTGTGAACGCCTATCCACTCGTGGTGGCGGGCTTGCTGCCGGGTGCGGGAACCCTGGGTGACCGGGTCGGGCACAAGCGCCTGTTCCTGATCGGGCTGGTGGTGTTCGGCGTGGCGTCGGCCTGTGCCGCGTTTTCGCCGTCGCCGGCCATCCTGATCGGATTGCGGGCGCTGCTGGCCGTGGGGGCTGCGCTGATGATGCCGGCCACTCTGTCGATCATTCGTCACACCTTCGAGGACGATGCCGAGCGCGCTTTTGCCATCGGAGTATGGGCGGCGGTGGCGTCGGGTGGGGCCGCGCTGGGGCCGGTGGTGGGGGGCGTGCTGCTGGAGTACTTCTGGTGGGGCTCGGTGTTTCTCATCAACCTGCCCATCGTGCTGCTGGCCTGGCCGCTGGCCGCGTGGCTGATACCGGCGCGCCCCGGGGATGCCTCGCGTCGCTGGGATGTGCTCGCCTCCCTGCAGATCATGGTGGGGTTGGTGGCGCTGGCGTACGCGGTCAAGGCTCTCGGGCAGCGCAACGCCTCGATGGCCGATGTGCTCGGGGCGCTGGCGCTGGGCGGGGTGTTCCTGACCCTGTTCGTGCGCCGGCAGCGGCGTTCGTGCGCACCCTTGATCGATTTTGCCCTGTTCCGCAACCGGCGCTTTTCCTCGGGAGTGGCTGCGGCGATGACCGCCGCCGTGGCGTTGATCGGCATGGAGTTGGTGTTTGCGCAGCGCCTGCAGTTGGTAGCCGGCCTGTCTCCCCTGCAGGCGGCCTGGCTGATCCTGCCGATTCCGCTGGCCGCCTTCGTGGCTGCACCGCTGGCCGGGCTGGCCATGCAGCGTGTGGATGCCGGACGCCTGATGGCCGGGGCGCTGGCGCTGGCGGCGCTGGGTACGCTGGGCCTGCTGCTGAGCCATGACGGCACCCTGTGGCCGCTGGTGCTGAGCCTGAGCGTGATCGGGGTGGGTCTGGGCGCCACCATGACCGGAGCGTCGAGCACCATCATGCTCAACGCTCCGCCCGAGCGGGCCGGCATGGCGGCCTCGGTGGAGGAGGTGTCCTACGAGCTGGGTGGCGCCATCGGCGTGGCCCTGCTGGGCAGTGTGCTGTCGGCGGTGTATGCCGCTTCGCTGGTGCTGCCCGAAGGGCTGACAGTGGCAGAGGCCGCCCGGGACAGCCTGGATGAGGCCCTGCTCGCCGCCGAGACCCTGCCAGCCGCCTCTGCCACGCTGCTCACCGCCCTGGCACGCAGCGCCTTCGACCAGGCTTTTGGGGTCGTGCTGGTGGTCGTGGCAGCCCTGCTGCTGGGGGTGTCGGCCGCCATTGTGTGGGCGGTGGGGCGCGTGGCCGAGCCTTGTGATGCGCTGCCACTGCGGTGAAAATGGCGGATTAGCCTCAGGTGTCGTGTGCCATGCTCCCTCATCAGATCGAACTGCTTTCTCCCGCGCGCGATGCCGACATCGGCATCGAGGCGGTCAACCATGGTGCCGATGCGGTGTATATCGGCGGCCCTTCCTTCGGTGCGCGGGCCACGGCGGACAACAGCGTGCAGGACATCGCCCGGCTGGTGGCGCATGCGCATCGCTACCATGCGCGGGTTTTCGCCACGCTCAATACCATTCTGCGCGACGATGAGCTGGAGCCGGCGCGCAAGCTGGTGTGGCAGCTGTTCGATGCCGGGGTCGATGCGCTGATCGTTCAGGACATGGGCCTGCTGGAACTGGACCTGCCGCCGATGCAGTTGCACGCCAGCACCCAGACCGACATCCGCACCCCCGAAAAGGCGCGTTTCCTGCAGGATGCTGGTCTGTCGCAGATCGTGCTGGCGCGCGAGCTGACGCTGCCCGAGATTGCCGCGATTCGCGCCGCCACCGATCCGGCGCGCTGCGTGCTGGAGTTCTTCATTCACGGCGCGCTGTGCGTGGCCTACAGCGGGCAGTGCTACATCAGCCACGCCCACACCGGGCGCAGTGCCAACCGGGGAGACTGTTCGCAGGCCTGCCGCCTGCCCTACGAGGTCAGGGATGCGCAGGGGCGTGTCGTGGCGCACGACAAGCATGTGCTGTCGATGAAGGACAACAACCAGAGCGACAACCTGCGTGCGCTGGTCGATGCCGGTGTGCGCAGCTTCAAGATCGAAGGGCGCTACAAGGACATGGGCTATGTCAAGAACATCACCGCCCATTACCGCCGCCTGTTCGACGACATTCTCAGCGAACGCCCCGAGCTGGCTCCCGCGTCGAGCGGGCAATGCAGCTTCAGCTTCACGCCCGATCCGAACCAGAACTTCAACCGCGAATTCACCGATTACTTCGTGCAGGGGCGCAAGGAAGACATCGGCGCCTTCGACACCCCCAAGAACCCGGGCCTGCCGATTGGCTGGATCACGCGTGTCGCGAGCGACTGCGTGGAGCTGGAAACCGATTCGGCCGACACCGAACTCGCCAATGGCGATGGCCTGTGCTACTACGACCTGCACAAGGAGCTGGTGGGGCTGCAGGCCAACCGCGTGGAGCGCCTCGGCCCGGGGAAGGAGGGGGGCTCGCTGTGGCGCATCTTTCCGAAAGACCCGGTGAGCAGCTTGCGCGACTTGCGCAAGGGCACCCAGGTGAACCGCAACCGCAGCATGGTCTGGGCGCGCACGCTGGAGAAAAAGTCCGCCGAACGGCGCATTGGCGTGAGCATGGTGCTGGCCGAGGAGGCCGGCGGCCTGCGGCTCACCCTCACCGATGCGCAGGGGCATGTGGCCCATGCCAGCCTGAGCGGCGGGTGGGAGGTTGCCCGCGATGCTGCGCAGGCCACGGCCAGGCTGCGCGAGCAGCTCGCCCGCCTGGGGGACTCCCTGTTCCGGGCGGACGACATTGCCCTGCAGCTGGCACAGCCGTACTTCGTGCCGGCGTCCCAGCTCAACGCCCTGCGCCGCGATGCCGTGGCGGCGCTTGAGGCCGCGCGGGTGGCCGTGCTCACGCGCCTGCCGCGCGCACGGCCGGTGACGCCGCCCACGCCGTATCCCGAGGACTGCCTGAGTTATCTCGCCAACGTCTTCAACCACAAGGCGCGCGACTTCTATGCCCGCCATGGCGTGAAGGTGGTGGCTGCCGCCTACGAAAGCCATGAGGAAGAAGGCGAGGTCAGCCTGATGATCACCAAGCACTGCGTGCGCTACAGCCTGAGCCTGTGCCCGAAGCAGACCCGGGGGGTGACCGGCGTGCAGGGCACGGTGCGCGCCGAGCCGCTGCAGCTCATCAATGGCAAGGAAAAGCTCACCCTGCGCTTCGATTGCAAGCTCTGCGAGATGCATGTGGTCGGTCGCATCAAGCGCAATGTGCTCAAGCGCGCGCCGGCCAGTCCGGTCACGTTCTACCGGACTCGACCGGTGTCTGAACGCTGATCGCTGATGCCCGGGGTGGTTTCAGGCGCCGACGGTTTCAGGCCCGGTCTGCAAGCCCGGGTAAACGCAGGTCGAGCACGTCGGGCGCCTCGCCCAGCGCCCTGACCAGGATTTTGTAAATGTCCAGATCGAAACTCGGGCGGGGGCTGGCGAGCCGTTCGCGGGCCTGCGCCGGGCTGTCGGCGGTGCCGAAGTAGGCCCACTGGTCGATGACATGCAGCAACGGCCCCTCGGGCAGGCCGACCGGGCCGGGGTAGGGCCAGTGCGCCACGCGGAGCGCGTCCAGCGCCTCGCGTAGCCTGAGCAGATGGGCCTGCCGGGCCTGCGGGTCGTTGCATGCACCCTGGCAGCGGCCGAGCTGGTGGGTGAAGCAGCGCCCGCGTGCGGGCACTTTCTCCAGCCCCAGCAGCGGGGGGCAGAGCTGGTGTTCGCGGGCGAGGGTGCGCAGTTGCTCGACCGCTTGCCGGCGGTTGCGGAAGAAGCCGTACAGCGCCTGTGGCTGGCTGAAGTCCAGCTCGCTGGCCGATTGCAGCTGCAGCTGGGGGTCGCCGATCAGGTCTTCCGACAGGCGCCAGGCGCACAGCTCGCGGTTGCGGCGCAGCTGCCGGTTATGGATGGGTTGCAGGGTCTTGATCAGCTCCGCTTCGCGCAGCAGGGCGCCCACCTCCCCGGCGCAGGCCTCCCAGCCGATGCGCCGCACCTGTTGGCACAGGCGCAGTTCCCGGTCGTTCAGGTGATCGGCGCTGAAATGCGACAGGACCCGGGTGCGCATCCTGCGGCTCTTGCCGATGTACAGCGGCAGGTCGTTTTCACCGTAGAACAGATACACGCCGGGGGTATCCGGAATCGCGTCGATGTCTGCCGGGTCGAGGTGGGCCGGCAGACTGGGCCGGGCAGCAACCCGCTGCACTGCTTCGGCGAGCGCCGCAGGTGTGAAACACTGGTGCAGTTGCTGCCAGAACTGCCACAGCAGGCGGGCATCGCCCAGTGCGCGGTGACGCAGTGCCAGTTCGACGCTCAGGCCGTGACGCTCGATGAGGTGGTCCAGACTGTGCCGGCGCTGCTCCGGGAACAGGCTGCGCGACAGCTTCACCGTGCACAGCACCCGGGGGCGCATGTCCAGCCCCAGCCGGCGCAGGGCGGCACGCAGGTAACCGTGGTCGAAGCGCGCGTTGTGGGCGACGAACAGCCGGCCGTCCAGGCGGTCGAGCAGCGTGTCGGCGATCTCGCCGAAGTGCGGGGCCTCGGCCACCATCTCGTTACTGATGCCGGTGAGCCGCTGAATGTGTTCCGGAATGCGTGTTTCCGGCCGCACCAGCGTACTCCACTCGCGCACGCCCTCGGCATCCACCTCGACCACCGCGACTTCGGTGATCGAGGCCCGGTGGGCCGGACCGCCGGTGGTTTCGATATCGACAAAGGCAAGGCCGCCTTCAGGCAACCAGAGGGATGGGCGCATGGACATGGGGGCATGGTTTAGCGTACTTTCGGAAGACTGAATTTTAATTCAGTTTATCGAAGGTGTTGATGTTCAGACATGTTGAGGAGATGAGACAGGTGCGAATGCGTTGTCTGAAGAACATGTTGGCAAGGCAAAGCTTGGGTAATGGATTTGCCTTGACTGTAATGGGTCTTTGCTTTGGTTTGGCGATATTGTTTGATCGGTTGATTCCAAATATTAGTCTTTTGCTAATATTTATTTCAGGCGTATTGCTGACGGCTTTGAGAGCATCGATTGCGGCGGTTTTGCTCAGTATTGTACTAAGTGCATTAATATACAACTTCTTTTTTACTGAGCCGCATTACACGTTTTTCATGAATCGGCGTGAAGATGTGTCTGCTGTACTGTTTTTCATGTTTTTTGCGATGATTGGTGGGAAGCTTGTCAGTTACTCGCGAGATCAGTTCATGGCTTTGCGCGTGAGCAATAACCAGGCGCAGGAGGTTGCTGCGTTTAGTCGAAGCTTGCTGGCAGCAACTGATTCTGAGGCGGTTTATCGTGAAATTTCCACGACATTGCACAGATTGACTGGAGTTAATGTGATGATACTGATTCGGTCTGCTGCCAATGACGATGTTTTGCACCTTGAGTCTACAGAGTCTCTCCAGTGCGTCAAAGTTCATCCTGAATATGCTCTTCCGGGAGAGGATGTGTATAAAGTGGCTGCAGATGTTTGGAGTCAGGCGAAGGATGATTGCATGCCAGTGATTATCGGGTCAGATTGGTGCTTCATGATGCTGGGGTTGCAAGAAGACAGGTTGGGGTTAGTGGGGTTGCGTTCACATGCAGGGCTTTCTGAACAGTTTTCGTTTCTTCAACTCCTGGTGACGCATGCTTCGTTGGCACTGTTGCGCATTCGATTTGCCCAACGGTTGGAGGAGGCTAGGTTGGCTGAGGAAACAGAGCGTTTGCGTTCAGCGGTGTTGTCTTCGATATCGCATGATCTGAGAACTCCTCTAGCTTCTATGATTGGTGCTGCCAGTGCCGTACGTACGCTTGATGGAACGTTGTCGCTAGTTGAGCGCACGGAACTTCTCGATTCAGTTCTTAGTGAAGGGGAACGGCTTGACAGATATATACAGAATCTTCTTGATATGACAAGAATCAGTTATGGGCCATTGAATCTTATACGTGACTGGATTAGTGTTTCCGATATTGTAAACTCTGCAGTACGCCGTACTCGGAATTTGTTTTCCGAATGCAATATGAAAAGATCTGTGCCGGATAGTCTTCCTATGTTGTACGTGCATCCGGCACTTATCGAGCAGGCTCTGGTGAATGTTTTGGAGAATGCGGCAAAATTTTCACCTGCAGGCGGAACTGTAATTATAGAAGCTGGTTGTGTTGAAAGTAAATTGCGTCTCGCTGTTATAGATGAAGGTCCGGGAATACCGGAAAAACAGAGAAGTCGAGTATTTGACATGTTTTTTACTGGAGTTGGTGGAGACCACGACAAGCACGGAAGTGGACTGGGACTAGCAATTTGCGCAGGCATGGTTGGTGCTCATGGCGGGCGGGTAGAGGCCACCCCTGGTCGCGGAGGGGATGGAACGGCAATTATTATGTGGTTGCCAATTGTGTCTCCGCCGGATAATTTTTCCTGAAATTGGCTCAGTAAGCTACTCACAAGAAGTTTTCATACGTTTCTCCTGAAGGAGTCCCGGCACATAAGGGCTGAACGCTGTTTTATGTTATAAAGTTTTGTGGTAAATACTTAGCTACATAGAAGCCGGTGGCTGATTTATAGAAGGGTATTTTGCGGTAATAGCGTATAAAAACTGAAAAATCAAAAATCATGAACGATTTCCCCCTTCGATCCCGTATTCTGATCATTGATGATGAGGTTCACATTCGACGTTTTTTGCGGATCAGCTTGTGTAGCCAAGGGTATATGGTCAGTGAGGCCGATACTGCTGCAAAGGGGGAGCGTCTTGTATCTTCAGAGATATTTGACTTGATAGTTCTTGATCTTGGATTGCCAGATTTTGATGGTCAAATTTTATTGTCTGAAATTCGAAAATCATCTTCGGTCCCTGTCATTGTTCTCTCGGTACGAGCTTCCGAGTCAGAGAAAGTGGCTGCACTTGATGGTGGTGCGAACGACTACGTTACTAAGCCATTTGGAGTGCAAGAGTTGCTCGCAAGGGTGCGTAACTTGCTGCGCCACCGCACAGGTGGACAGAGGTCCGTGGTCGGAGTATTTGATGACGGTCAGGTTTACATCGATCTTGTGCGGCGGTTGGTTGTGATAAATGGTGAATCAGTGCAATTCGGACGGAAGGAGTACGCTGTGCTGGCCGCGCTGGTTGCACATCCGGGGCAGGTGGTGACGCAATCACAGTTGCTGCGGAATATTTGGGGACCAACTCACGTACAGCACACTCATTACTTGCGTATTGTGATTGCAAAGCTGAGACAGCGGCTTGGAGATACGGCTGATGAACCGCGCTACATCCTCACTGAACCTGGTGTGGGGTATCGCTTCATTGCAGAGGGTAAAGTGACTATGCGTCCGTAAATTTTGCGTAAATTCGGCATGACGGGGGCTTCAGGGAGGTGTAGAAGTCTGGGAAAATGCCCGATCTCGAGATTGCGAAAAAGAGGGTTTGATTGGGATTCAATGCTGTTCAGCACCCGGCTCGACTTGTGCCGCTCGCCTTTCTGTTCTCCATAGCTGCGGGCACGTTTCTGCTGATGCTACCTATATCGAGTAAATCAGCCGAGGCGGCGCCATGGTTGACCGCTTGGTTTACTGCGGTGTCTGCAGTATGTGTGACTGGTCTGATAGTGGTTGATACGGGCTCCTACTGGTCGTCGTTTGGTCAAGGGGTGATTATGGCGTTGTTCCAACTTGGGGGCTTCGGCATGATGACCGCCGCCACTCTGTTAGGCCTGATGGTGAACCGTTCTTTACGACTACGCACAAAGCTCATCACTCAAGTTGAAACTCATGGCCTGGTTCTGGGCGATATTGCCAGTGTGGCACGGTTGGTGTTTGTAGTGACTCTGGCTGCAGAAGTTGTTGTTGCTTTGGTTCTGACCGTGCGTTTTCACTTTGGTCATGGCTTGGCTCTTGGCAACGCGGTGTGGAGTGGAGTGTTTCACGCAGTTTCGGCGTTCAACAACGCTGGTTTTTCCATCCACGAAGACAGTTTGATGCGCTATGCCAACGATGCTTGGGTACTGTTTCCTGTGATGTTGGCGATAATTGTAGGGGGTATCGGGTTTCCGGTATTGCACGACATGCGTTCGCGTTTTCATGATCCGCGTCATTGGTCGTTGCACACCAAGATCACGCTGTGGGGGAGTGCGTTGCTGCTGGTTGTAGGCTGGGGGGCGTTACTCGGGTTTGAATGGGACAATCCAGCTACGCTGGGGGCAATGGAATTACCGGACAAACTGTTGTCAGCCGCTTTTGCTTCGGTGTCGGCGCGTACTGCTGGCTTTAACTCTATTGACATTGGTTCCCTTAGTCATGAGAGTTGGGCGTTGCATTATTTTTTGATGTTCATTGGTGGCGGTAGTGCCGGTACGGCAGGGGGAGTAAAAGTCATCCCATTCCACATAACTCATAACGCATGATTGGTCCCCATTTTCTCGACGCCCCTGACGAAGCTGGTGACCCTGGCGTAGCCCTGCCAGAGGGTCTTGACGCCGGGCTCCCCATCGCCTTTTCGGCCCAGGAAGCCGCCGAGCATCGCGATGCGGCGGATGACTTCACGCACCGTGGGCACCTTTTTGGGCGGGTCCTTCTCGGCGAGCAGCCAGGCGGCCTGCCACTCCATCTGCTCGAACACGGCGCTGGCTGGCAGCTCAGGATGAACACGCCCCAAACGCACCAGGTAGGCCAGTCGCCATGCCACAACCAGATAAAGTGCCAGCGCAAGTTCCAGTTTCTTCACATCCCCCAGCTGCAGTGCCTCGACGCGGCAGCCGTTCTTGAGCACATGGAACAGGGTTTCGATTTCCCACCGGCAGCGATACCAGTCGATCAGCTCAGCGGCCTGATCCAGTGTGCGCACGACCCGGTTGGTGAGCAAACGCCATTCGATCGGTTTGTGCTCTGCCTGCGTTTCGCCCTCGCGAGCGATGAGACAGGTCACCGGCATCAGGCCGCCGTGACCATCGGGCAACTGAACGGTGCGCACATGCAGGGTCTGGCGCACCAAGCGTGTGCGTTGGTTGGCACGCGCGGGCAGCATGAACTCGATCTCGCCCAGGGATGGCGTGGCCAGCGTCTCGGGCCACAGCTTGCCACCTTCGGGCAAGCAGCGGTTGTGTTGGGCTCGCAACACATAGTCGGCCGGATGCGACAAGGCGTGTGCAAGCTGCATCAATTCCAGGATGTCAGCCTCACGATCGGCGACATAGACCAGGCGCGTACCGGGCAGCTCGCTCGCGCGCTCAGCCACACGCTCGTAACCTTCGATCCAGCGCCGGCTCTCGGAAATGTCCAGCGGGCGTGCCCACATCCACGTGTCGAGAATGCCCAGCGGCAAGCGCTGCGGGCTCACCGCGTAGGTCGGATGCAGGTACATGCCGCGTTGCGCCTCATAGGACAGCTTCCCCAAGCCCTCGATGGCCTGGCCGTTGAAGTCGAGCTCGGTGGTGTCCTGCAAACACAGCACCACCGGGTGCTCGGCCATCCGCGCCGCAGTGCGCGACATATGCGGGGCCAGCACCGCCTCCCAACTCAGAGCCCGTTTATCCGCGCGTGCCTGATCAAACAGTCGATAAGCCCCCTGGGTTTCCGCATGACCATTGCAGGCTGCCGGAATGCTCGCCGAGGGGGCGTCGGCCAACCGATCCGCCAGCTTGATCAAACGCTTGGTCAGACGGGCATCGCCCACCTGCGCTTGGCCAAATTCATCCATCGCCCAGCTCCCATTGTTGTTCATGACCATGCCCTCGTAGGTGAAATCGCACGGTACAAGCACAGGGTATACCAGACTAAGATGAAGGGGTATTCGGGAGGTAACTCAGACGGCACACTCATGACGAAGGAGTTGTGTGGAATGGGATGCGTAAAATCCCCAGTGTCACCGCTTTCCCCGGCGGTTCAGTTCAACAAGGCTTATCCCTCGCGACATGCGCACCGACCCCGAATCCGCCTGCGTGCCGCGAGGGATAAACCCTATTCGTTAGGCGTCAAGAACCATCACTTGTATCCCGGGGGGAGAATGTCATTGAGTGAGATACGCGAGTCAACCAAAATCAAGCTTTTAGACAAGGTGCGTCGACATGACTATGGCCGCTACCTTCTAAAGGCAAGCATCGCAAGAATTCGAGGCTTCAGCGGAGAGGATATCTCCTTTGACTTCCCAGTTACTGCGCTGATTGGGCCCAACGGGAGCGGGAAGTCAGCTGTTCTTGGAGCCGCAGGCTGTGCATACAAGCCGATTAAGCCGGGCACCTTCTTTCCAAAGAGCGCAGTCGGTGATGAGTCGATGGCCGGCTGGCGGGTCGAGTACGAACTAATTGACAAGATGGCCAGTCCTCGACAACTCATTAAGAGAACGTCGAACTTCCGTCAAGCAAAGTGGGTCCGTGGGGACGTAGCCGACCGAGAGGTTCTGTTCTTCGGTATAGAGCGCACGGTTCCGGCTGGCGAGAAGACGCGATACAAGGCGCTCATGCGTTCGACATATGTTCATCACCCCCCGCTTGAGAAGCTCAGCGATGAAGTTGCTACGCAGGTCGAGCACATCCTTGGCAAGTCAGTGGCGGAGTACCGAGTAACCAGCTACGGGAGCGATGACACCTTCCTCGTTGGTCGAACGGGAGACAACAAGTATTCGGAGTTTCACTTCGGTGCGGGTGAGTCTTCAATCATTCGGATGATCACGCGGATTGAGCAAGCGCCCACGAACAGCCTCATTCTGATCGAAGAGATCGAGAACGGCCTCCATCCGGTTGCAACACGACGCATGGTGGAGTACCTGATCGATGTCGCAGAAAGAAAATCAATACAAACAATCTTCACAACCCACAGCGACTACGCGCTCTCACCTCTACCAAACGAGGGGATCTGGGCGAGCATCGATGGCAAGCTGAGGCAAGGCAAGCTGTCGGTCGAAGCGCTCAGAGCAGTTTCCGGTCGCGTAGATAATTTAACTGTGTCAAAAATTTTTGGGTCTGTTGCATAATATACCCCTCGACCTGAAGGGGGGTACCCGTGAGCATGGAGACCGAACTCGACCGTTACCTGGAGCGCCTGGCAAACGTGCTGGGCCATGCGGACCGCCGGGCTGGATTGCGGGATTACTGCCGTGGCCTGATGTTGCCGATCCAGCGCAAGAGTGTGGAGCCGCTGGCCGCGCACATCGACCCCGAGCACGTTGCGGCCAAGCACCAGTCCCTGCACCACTTCGTGGCCAAGTCGGCGTGGTCGGATGCGGCGGTGCTGCGCGAAGTGCGCGCTGTAGTGCAAGCGGAGCTGGGGCTGGAGCACGGGGCCTACTGGATGATCGATGACACCGGCTTGCCCAAGCAAGGCCGCCATTCGGTGAGGGTGGCGCGGCAATACTGCGGACAACTGGGCCGCTGTGCCACGGCCGTGTGGACACCGGACACCGCACCCGAGGCCCCACCCCCGAACACCGGTCGAGGGCGCCCGCGCACGCGTGTGCGCCGTGACCCCGCGCGGCCGCCCGTCAGTCTCAAGGAACTGGCCCAGCGCCTGCCGGCCCAGGCCTGGCAGACGGTGGCCTGGCGCGAAGGCACAAATGGCACGCTGCAGTCGCGCTTTGCCGCCGTACGGGTGCAGGCCGCGCACGGGGACAGGCCCCGCCCGGAACAGTGGGCGCTGATCGAATGGCCCGAGGGTGACGCCCAGCCGCTGAAGTATTTCCTGAGCAGCCAGCCCGCAGACACACCGTTCGAACGCTTGGTGCATGTCACCAAGATGCGTTGGCGCATCGAGCGCGATTACCGTGAGTTGAAGCAGGAATTCGGTCTGGGCCAGTACGAAGGGCGCAACTGGCGGGGGCTGCATCACCACGCCACGCTGTGCATCGCCGCGTATGGATTCTTGCTCTGGCAGCGGTTGCGTCAGGGCGATAAAAAAATCCGCTCGACCACCGACGCCTGCCCTACCCAAAAGCTACCGGCCACGCGGCAGCCGTCCGGATGCAACGACACGTTCCGGACTCGATCGCCACGCTCAGACAAATGCTGGCCGCACGGATCGCTCGAGTACTGCC
>WPCG01086113.1_pt1 | contig 59289 bp, 43 predicted proteins | sample 5403311 | NCBI WGS metagenome assembly WPCG01 (sample SAMN12869467, study PRJNA574797) | sludge metagenome | isolation source: wastewater treatment of Control | place: China:Beijing | collected 2019-05-17
TCACATCATGCACGGATGCTCTTGTAAGATGGATGAAGACAGGCAGGTTACCTCTCAAGTCAAGCTACGCGTGTATTTTTATACCTCCCTTCTTTTTGCGGAACTTGGCCCATGGACAGAGTTTAAGACAGAGACTGACGGGGGTGCTGTCAAACGCGTAAACCATGTTGTCAATATCGAGCCTGAACTTGTCCTTCGCGTAAAGTGGTCTCACTTTTTTTATGGGGACGTGTCCCAACTCGGCATAGATGTGCCAATCCCTATTCTCGTTGGCTTTTGCCCACGTGTTTCGAGGAATTGCATAACTGATGCCGCAGTGATACAGCTTTTTCACCACGGCCAGTGCATTCAGGCTTGCTTCGATATCGCGCAGGCTGTTCTGCATAATTTGAGCAAAAACTGTTTTTCCAGAATTCATGTCGCACGTTATTTGATGGGAAACATAAAGTTAACCAATTCAAATCGTGTACAAGAAATTCAGGATGTATATAATTAAATATAAAATACTTACAGGCAAAAAACATTGTCTTAACGGGACACTAGTGCCAATTTTTAATTATCTTTGCCGGGAGGGTCAGGCTATAAACAAGACCCTTCAATTACTACTTACACACTTAATGGGATAGTGTCGGAAGAAAACTACTTCGTTTTCCTCCTACTCGATTCACTGCCTAAATTTAATGAAGTTTTTGAGATAATCCCTTAAATTTTCATCACAAGCATATATGTAAGTCCCTCTAATCCCTCTTAAAAGAATTGTTTTGTAAATGTTAACGATGAAATTCTCTAATTCTACTATATCTGTTATTGTTTGTTTGCCATTTTTGTCATGGTAGTTCTCTGGAATAATAACTATTTTATTTTCATTTTTGTCGTATGATATTTCATTCCCAAAGATTATACCTGCATAATTTAAATCATAGCCTTGTGTTGTATGGATACATCCAACTTCATTTATGGAATTTTCTGAATTTACCCAATCGTCAGATACACTATTCCATTTTAATTCAATATCCTCGATAATTATATCATTCAATTCATTATCATTTCTTGAAATCCATGGCCAGGAGTATCCAGCTATTAAACGTGACAGTCCATATTCTTCATCCCTTTTACTAATTTCATCCTTCATGTCTGAAATAGAATCGAATAATTTAAAATCGTATTCTCTTGGTGAGAATTTATTATCACGTACTTCTAATTCGCACGTCAGTAACTTATTAATAAAATCAACATAATTAGTTCCTCCCAGAACCCTGATTTGAGACGTTAAATATTCAACTTTGGTTCGATTATTGGATTTAAGCCTTACAAAATCCTTCGTTAATGTATCTGATGGTTTAATTGACTGATTTTCATCATAAAATAGAATTTTCTTTTTAGCTTTTCTTGATATCCAATCTAATTCACTACAAACATGCTTATCCAGTCCCAATCTTTCACAAGTTTTGTCAAATGTTCCAAAATAGGTTCCTAAATTAACCCTTCTTCTAAGCCTGTGTGATTCGTCGACTAAAACTATATCATACTCTCCCCTTGCAAATTCAGAAGGGCCCATAACCATACTGGCTCTTAGTCCTTTTACATTTCTGAAAACTTTCTTTAACGTGTTCCGAAAAGAAGACATTGGAATCACCAAAGCCATTCTTGGATTAGGATATTTAGTTTTAAGTGCTCTAACCAAATGGATAAATTCCTCCTCGCTTTCACCAAAATCCTGAAAGTTAAGCTCATCGATATCTGTATTTATTAATTTAAACAAGAAAGTTGCAAGAACAGTTTTTCCTGTACCGGCCCCTCCTTCAATTATTAATGTATCTGAATCGTCTTGAAGTAAGTTGTTAATAATAAGTTCGAGTCCTTTGATCTGATCTTTCGTAAGACTTTTATAGGGTGAGTATTTGAATAAATCAGAATTATTTATGTACTCGATTGAATGTTTTGCAATTCCTTTAGATCTCAAACTATTCCAAATTGAAGTAAAGATTTTCCAGTATACTTCTTGTTTTTGGTAATAATTATGGTTCGCCAAGCCAATGTTACCATTCATTAATTGATATTTTCCATCTCCTGAAATATATTTGATCAGATTTGACTCGATATCTAAAGTTGCCGACTTGTTGAATTTATTACTCGAGATTAAATGTATTTCTGTTAGTTTGTTTTTCTTTTCATTTTTTAAATGATTGGTGATTCTAGAAATGGTATCAGTAGTTTCTCCCACGTATGCTTCTTTGGATGTCCCATCGCTAAGTATATAAACTACTGGCCACAGGTTTTTGGCATAATGATTTTGTTGAAATTCATCAAACAATGAATAATCAAAACTATATCTTTTTATTTCAAAGTCGACATTGGAAATCATAGTTCATCATATTTCTTTGCGGTACCCTTTGCTTTTGAAACAGGATACTTTTCTCCATTTCGTTTGGTTTTTTCTAATACTATTTTTTTAACATCGAAACCATGTTTCTCAGCTATTAAAAAGGCGTATGAAAAAATATCTGCCAGTTCTTCTTCAATCTTTGATTTATCAACTTTCTCAGAATCCGATATTCCTTTCCATAAAAACAATTCATTAAGTTCAGCTGCTTCAATAGATAACGCCACAGCTAAATTTTTTGTGTCATGAAATTGTTTCCAATCGCGTTCGTTCCTGAATTTAATTAATTCTTGGATAATTTCCTGAAAATCACTCATGATTATATCTTTATTATTATTTATCAGACTAAATTCTTTAACATATGGCATCATACACTTTAATAAGTCTGCTTGCATTGTTCCATTAATATTTACTTTTCCTATCCATAGTTTAGAATTAGTCTAATGCAAAAATAAGAATTATATTACTATATCAAGTTTTTCAAGGTGAATTATGTTTGAATTTAAACCTTCTTTTTCTTCTATCTCAAAAATTTCAATAGAATTAGGAATGAGTATTCATTCCCACATTTTCGGCTTTCATTCCACTTTTCACTTTAAGACCAATTATCTTATCACCTTTTTCTAACACGAAATCAACCCCGTGATTACTCTCACGTCAGTAGTAACTATTATTATATCTTTCCGAAATGGAATAATTGATCAGGTGTGTTCCACAGAAGATTCAACCAATCGCCTCCATAATTGGGGTTAATGATTTCTTTTTCATACGTTTCATTACTTTGAGAAGTAATTTATGCGTTATTGTAAACTTGGAACTTAGGACTTGATCCTCGTGGCAGAACAGTATCCCTTCGCGGGCAACTCTTCAAACAGGAAGGGTTCGAAGAACTTACCTAATAAAGCGTCCGCGCAAAGATAGTCTGCCAATGCTTTTCGCTCCTTGGCAAACTCACTTTGAACACTGCTGATGAATAACTCTATTTTACTCATTTTAATCAAGGATTACACGTGCGTTTGCTGAAAACCCATTGAAATAGGCTCTAAGGTTTTTAGTGCTATATGGTTAGAATCGGCGATTAGTTTGTCGAAATTAAACGGGCTCCTGTTGTGGAAGTTAGATCAGGCAGCCTTGTTGAGCGTGTTGCCTTCTCGAGTGTATACCTTTTACTCTTGAATCACGTATATTGCTCTTCCTTGCGCCATTAACTTATCACTCGAGCCTCCCCCGTAATAAATTCCATTAGAATAAAAACCTGCTGTTCCGACTGATTGGCTTCCACTATTTGTCAAAAGTACCCCGTTTGCTCCAATTTTGGCCGCACGTGATTTCAATTCCATCATTGCTTTATCCTGTGCTGCTTGCCTCGAAAAAATAACATTGCTGGAAACTTCAACAATCCCGATACTTTCATATCGTGTGGGAGGGTCAAGATAAATTTTTACCTCGCTCGGATCAATTGCTGATCTTTTAGTGCTTGTAATAATCGTAGAACCAGTTGCACAACTAAACAAAGTTGTAACCATAATAATTGTAGTAATAGTGTACAGTAGGAACACGTTTTGTTTTGTTCTCAACGTAGAAATAAAATTATCCATATACTAATAATTTAAAGTATTGAAAGATGTCTTTCCACAAGTCATTGTATTTTAGAACACAAATATAACCAAAATTACGACTTCCGTTGTATATTTCTTTTCAACTCCGTGAAAAAACAATGAAGTTGACACTTCCGTGGTACAGGCATGGTGGCTTAATCGAGAGCTGCTTTAGGAAGTATCATCGAGAGCAACTTGCGTGGTAACATGGGGGGTAACATGGGGACATTCTAAAACCGCGTTGAAGGAAAACTTTCCGGAACGTGAATCCGTTTAAATTTTATACTCGTAACGACAGGGAGTACTGGATGAACACGAGAAGTTGGGAGTGTTCAAAGTTATAAACCGAGATTATAAAAACTACAGCAAATGGAAACAACAAAAATCACGATTCAAACGGTTGTGAATGCCGATACGGTGAAAGTATGGGATTATTATAATCAACCGGAACATATCACGAAGTGGAACTTCGCCGACCCGCTGTGGCATTGTCCCACGGCGACTAACGACCTTCGGGTGGGGGGCAAGTACAACGCGAGAATGGAAGCGAAGGACGGGAGCTTCGGCTTTGATTTCAACGCGCTCTACACCGAAGTGACGGAATACGAGAAAATTGCTTACATGCTTGATGATGGGAGGAACGTGGAGATCACGTTTGATAATGATGATGGCATCACGTTCGTGACCGTGACTTTCGACGCGGAGGACCAAAATCCCGTCGAGGTACAAAAGCAGGGTTGGCAAGCTATACTGGATAATTTCAAAAAATACGTGGAACGATGAAAAAAGAACTATTATTTGACTTTTCCGTGGACAAGGAAAACAACACGATACAGGTGAAGCGCGAATTCGAGGGCAGGTTACCTCTCGTCTGGAGGGCATGGACGACCCCCGGATTGCTTGACCAGTGGTGGGGACCTAAACCTTGGCGGGCGGAAACCAAGTCGATGAACTTCAGGGAAGGAGGCCACAGGCTTTACGCGATGGTAGGTCCGGAAGGAGAGAAGCATTGGGCAAAAGCGGACTATATAACCATCAAGCAGGAGGAGTTCATCCACGCGAGGGATGGGTTCTGTGATGAAAACGGGGTAATGGATCCGAAACTTCCCCAGAATGCATGGGAAATGCTGTTTAGTGAAAACGACGACAGGATATTGGTGGATATCACGTTCATCTTCGATAATGCCGACGATCTTGAAACAAATCTGAAGATGGGCTTCAAAGAAGGCTTTACCACCGGCTTGAAACAGTTGGACGATTTGTTGCAAACCCTGGAATAATGCTTTTTACTTGCGGTGTATGATCGGGATGTTTTCGGCACAAAACAAATAACGCGATTATTTTGTTTAGTAACGCGTGTAGAGGGGAATTTACCTGTGAAGAGGTAATTTCGCGTACAGGGAAAATCCCGGCGAGGTATTTGTCGCCATGCGAGTTCCCTAAACAGGTGTTACATCAAATTTATGGATATGTCTGATCAGGAAAAGTATGACCAAATATTCGAAGCCAACAGTAAATGGATCGAAAAGAATAAAGAAGAAAATCCCGGCTTGTTCAAGCTGCTGGCCGCGGAGCAACATCCCGATTTCCTGTATATCGGCTGTTCGGATAGCCGGGTGCACCCCAACCAGGTGATGGGGTTGAAGCCCGGGGAGGTTTTCATTCACCGTAATATCGCCAACATGGTGAGCGCGCTCGATTTAAGCGCGCACTCGGTTATCAACTACGGGGTGGAATATCTCAAGGTGAGGTATATCATTATTTGCGGCCACTATGGATGCGGGGGCATCCAAGCGGCCATGGAGAATTTAGATTACGGCATTCTTAATCCCTGGTTGCGCACGATACGGGATGTTTACCGTCTTCATAAAGCGGAACTCGGCGCCATTGAAGATAAGGAGGCGAGGTATCGCCGTTTCGTGGAAATTAACACGTACGAACAATGCCGCAACGTGCTAAAAATGGCGGAAGTGCAGAAGTCCTTTTACAAAAATGGCTATCCCAAGGTGGCAGGGTGGGTGTTTGATAACAAGGATGCCCGGCTTCACGACCTGCATTTTGATTTTGAAGGGGAACTTGCAAGCATCAAAGAGATCTATGATATTACGGGCAACTTGTAACCTGTCCTCGCTATTTGGCCTGCTGATGGTTGACGGTTTGAAACGGGTGGGCGGAGGCAGTGGCTTATATCCGGCTCGTGCCCATTTGTTGTTCGAGCATTCGTTTTCGCTCCTTCCAGTCGGGCATGAACTCGCTTAGCGTATCGTAGTAATTCTTCGAGTGATTCATGTGGATGAGGTGGCATAGCTCGTGCGCGAAAACGTGTTCAAGGCACCGGGGCGAGGCCATGACGAGCCTGCTGTTTAGCGAGATGGAGCGCTTGGATGAACAGCTTCCCCATCTCGACTTCATCCACCTGATGGTTATCTTGGTGGGGGATACACGGTACTTTTCTTTGAACTGCTCGAGCAGCGGGGCAATGATAGCGGGGAATTTCTTTTTTGCCTGCTCGTGAAGCCAATGCTCCAGCAAGGGTTCTACCCAAGTTTCGTCTTTGCAGCTGATATCGATGTAATTGCCGTTCTTGGCGACCTCGTTCCTCGCGCCCGGGTCAATCGTCACTCGCAACGTGTGCTCCTCGCCAAGAAAGAGCTGTTTTTCGCTATGAGCAAGCTTTTTCGCGGGAGCTCGCTTGGCGGCTTCTTCAAATCGTTGTTTATGTTTTAAAACCCAATCGAGCTTCCTGTTCAGCATCTCCTCGGCCTGTTGGACGGTCACGTGCCGCGGGACGCGTACCGTCACCTTCCCGTCAGGGTGTATCCCGATGCCAATTGTTCTTCGTGAAGATCGCACCAGCGTGTATTCCAATATTTCCGGCTTGCCGTTGACTGCCCGGTATGCTATTTTCTTAACCATTTGAACGGATTATTCGCCTATTTATCCCCGACGACGCGATTCGAGTTAGGAGGTTCCTTCTTGCCTTGTTATTTGTTCTCCCGGGCATGCGCGTTTCACGATATATCCAATGCTTGTTCCAAGTCGGCGATGATATCTTCCGCGTCCTCGATGCCTACCGAGATACGGATCATGTTGTCGGTAATTCCTCCCAGTTCGCGGTACTCGCGAGGCACGTTGTAGTGTACTGCCGATACCGGTTGCGTGATTAGCGACTCTACCGACCCGAGGCTTACCGCCCGGGTGAAGAGTTTTATCCTGTTGAGGATGGTATTTATCATCTCTTGGCCGTCTTTCACCTCGATACTCATGACGCTGCCGAAGCCGGTCATCTGGCTCTTTGCCAACTCGTGCCCCTCGTGTCGCGGCAACCCGGGGTAGTATATCTTATCTACCAGGGGGTGGGTACTCAAGTACTCGGCTACTTTCTGCCCGTTCTGGTTGTGGCGTTCCATCCTGAGGGCCAGTGTTTTCATGCCCCGTATCATTAGCCACGCGTCGAAGCCGTTCAGGTTACCGCCCAGCTTCCGGAAGATATTGATGCACTCGTTGATGTAATCGGTTTTCCCGATGATAGCCCCAGCCATCACGTCGCTATGCCCGTTGATGAACTTGGTGCAGCTGTGTATCACCACGTCGGCTCCCAGTTTCAGGGGTTTCTGGTTACACGGGGTGGCAAACGTGTTATCGACGACCACTTGAATGCCTTTTTCGTGTGCCAGCGTGGAGATCTTCCGGATATCGAAAATCTTGAGGGTGGGGTTGCTTGGGCTTTCGAGGAAGAGTGCTTTCGTGTTGCTTTTTATCGCGTCGTTGATCTGGTCGTGATCGCTAAAATCGACGAAGTTCACTTCAATGCCGAATCGGGGGAATATTTCATAGAAGAGCCCGAAGCTGCCCCCGTAGATATCGGTATGGGTGACCAAGTGGTCGCCCGCTTTCAGCAGGGCCAGCAGTGCGGTAGAGGTAGCCGCCATCCCCGAAGCGAGGACGAGCGCGTTTTCGCCTCCTTCCAGGTCGGCTAATTTTGCCTCGGCCATCGTGTAGTTGGGGTTCCCGTAACGGGTATAGATATATCCTGAAGAGCGTCCTTCCATCAGGTCGAAGATGCTTTCGTTGGTCTCGAAAGCGTACGTCGTGGTCTGGTAGATGGGGGAAACAACCGAGCCGGTCGCGGGGTCGGGCTTTTCACCCACGTGGACCAGCTTCGTGGAGATTCCTGAATACGTTGTTTTTTCTTCCATATTAATTTGCAATTACTTCTTCCAAATTCTTTTCCATGGACAGGATAAAGGAATTACAAATATACGAGAGATATTTAATTATTCATCAAATGATCGAGTGAAGAGTTATAACTCGAATAAATCAGTTGGATTTATCCTCGAAAAATGTTCCCGTGAAATACCCATGGTTTCAATCGCGAGAAATTCCACGGAAAGAGAGTATATTTGCCGTGAATTACAAAGGGCAGGAACGATGGATGTAGATATAGAGAAACTGATCGGGGAATGTGTTTTTACAGCGGTACGAAGCAGCGGGAGCGGGGGGCAGAACGTGAACAAGGTGGCGTCTAAAGTCTTGTTGTCGTTCGACGTGAACGCGTCGGCCGTGCTTGATGAAGAGCAGAGACGGCTGGTACTTGATAAATTGGCGAATCGTATCAATAAGAACGGGGTATTGCAGGTCAGTAGCGACGCGGAACGTACTCAGTGGCAGAACAAGAAGGCGGTGATTGCCAAGTTTGGACATCTGATCGGGCACGCCCTGACACGGGAGAGAAAGCGGGTAGGCACGAAGCCTACTTTCACGTCGGTGCAAAAACGATTGGACGAGAAGAAACGGAAATCCGACAAGAAACGGCTTCGCTCCCGTGATTTTGACCGTTAATGACTACCAACACGGGGATGCCGGGTGAAGTGACACGATAATAGGCTTTATATCATGATGCTAAAATGGCATGCTATTTGCACGGATATGAATATAAAAAATATTTATAATCAAGTTTAAAGATATGAGTTTTTTAGATATTGCGCAGCGTCGGTACACGACAAAAAAGTATGATCCGGCGGTGAAAATAGATGACGCCACGATCGAGAAGTTAAAAGAGATCCTGCGGTTAAGCCCTTCGTCCATTAATAGCCAGCCCTGGAGTTTCACGTTTATCTCCGACGAGGAGACGAAGAAAGAGCTGGGGAGATTTTCTTACCACAACGAGAACAAGGTGAACGATGCCAGCCACGTGGTGGTATTTAGCGTGGTAGAGGACGTGAGTGATTTCGAGATGAAGAAGCTTTCTCTTTTGCCGGAAGGTGCCGGAATGTATTACAACCGGGTGATAAAGCCGAAAAGTGAATCCGAAATTAAATCGTGGTTGGCATGCCAGGTATATCTCTCCCTGGGCTTCTTTTTGAGTGCCTGCGCGAGCATGGGAATCGATTCTACCCCGATGGAAGGGATCCAGGGTGAGGAATACGATCGGATTTTGCAACAGGACGGGTATAAAACGCTGTTTGCCGTGGCCATTGGCCGCAGGGATAAAGAGGACGCGAACCAGCCCTCCGTGACACCCAAGTTCCGTCTGGAGCCGGAAAACGTAATCCGTTCGATTTAAGCGGAAACCCCGCGTGCTAAGGGGCAACCTCTCGTATTAAACGACAATCTATAGTGCTAAGCAGCAGCCCCGGATGCTAAGAGGTAATCCCGCGTGCTACTTCTATCCTGTATTTCTTGCCCTTCATTTTCTCGTCTTTGATGTTGGCAAGGAGCGTTTTCACGGCAGTTGTGCGGACTGCCACGAAAGAGATAAAGTCTTTCACTTCAATCAAGCCCACGTCCGATTTGTCCAGTTTTCCCTTTTGTAAAAAGAAGCCGACAATATCGCCTTTATTCAGCTTGTTTTTCTTGCCGCCGCTCACGTAAATGGTTTGATAAGCGGGGCGATCGGGTAACGGGTTTCCTTTAGGCACGTTTAAAACAGCGATATCGTCGGGAATATAATCGGGTGTTTCGTCGCCCTTGAACTGGATGACGTACGCGGTTCCTGAAGCGTTCACGCGAGCCGTGCGCCCGTTTCGGTGGATAAACTCGCTCTCTTTGCCGGGTAGGTGATAATGTATCACGTGGTTCATTTCCGGGATATCCAATCCCCTCGCGGCCAGGTCGGTGGTGACGAGGTAGTTCAGGCTCCCGTTTCTGAATTGAACCAGTATTCTCTCCCGGTCGTCTTGATCCATGCCCCCGTGGTAATACCCCGAATGAATGCCTTTCTTGTTCAATAAATCACTGACGCGTTCGGTGGCTTCCCGGTGGTTGCAAAAGATAAGTGCCGCTTCGGAATCAAGCGAGCAGAGCAGGTGAAACAGCGTTTCTATCTTGTCTTTCTCGGGAGAGAGAACAAGTTTTAGCGACAGCGCGTCGTTTTTCTCTTCTTCTATATAATCAAGGGTAACAGGCGATTCCATCCCCACGAAATCGGGGATCTCCACGTCGGATGTTGCCGAAAGCAGAACCCTCTTCTGCACGTTAGGCAGTTGGCCGATGATGGTGCTCATCTCGTCCTGGAAGCCCAGTTGCAGGGATTTATCGAACTCGTCCAACACCAGGGTTGTAATAGAACCCGTGTCGAAGGAATTTCTCTCCAAGTGATCCGTCAGCCTGCCGGGCGTGCCGATAAGCATTGCCGGGGGATTGCTTAAATTATTCAGCTCGGTTTCGATGGAATGTCCCCCGTAACAGGCGTTTATTTTGAACCGCGTGCCCATCTTCCTCCATACCTGTTCTATTTGAAGCGCCAACTCCCTCGAGGGCACGACGATCAAGCACTGCACCCCGGGTACATGTTCATCCAGTAATTGATAAACCGGTAAAAGGAATCCGAGGGTTTTTCCCGTACCGGTCGGGGATAATAATAGTATATTTCGCGACTTCGTTATCGCGTTCCGGGCGGCCACCTGCATCTTGTTCAGGTGTTCGATGCTCAAGTTGGATAATATGCTTTTGGTTGGATCTTCTGCTTTCATACGATTAAAATTATTGATTTTCAAATGTATCGTATGGAACTCGCTTTAATCATGTTCTTGCGTTTAATGATTTTAATGCTCGTTTCATACGACAAAGGTACGGTTTTTATGTTGTATTCTTTAACGAGAAAAAAATAAGCCAATTGCTTGATTAAACGAGTTTGTTTTGTATTTTTGACACGAGAAAAGGATAGAAAGAAGATGAAAAAAATATCGAGACGCGGTTTTATACGCGCGGGGTTTGCCGGAGTTGCCGGCTTGGCACTTACCGGGCACGGGCCGGTTGATTTGTCCCTTCTCGCGCCGGAGGTTACGGTTGACCGGGTAAAGCTGGGGGATAGCGGGCTTACCGTTTCACGTGTGGCATTGGGCACAGGCTCGGTGGGCGGTTCAAAAGAGTCAAATCAAACCCGCTTGGGCATGGAGCGATTTGCCGAGATGGCGCGTCACGCGTACGACCGGGGCATCCGGTTCTTTGATATGGCGGATTCGTACGGGTCTCATCCGTATGTCGGCCATGCCATTAAAACCATGCCCCGGGAAAAAGTTACCCTGCTTACCAAGATATGGACGCACGCGGATGGTTCGGATAGAAACGTGCCCGTTAGCGAGTCGCTGGATAGATACCGGAAGGAGATGGATACCGATTATATCGATATCGTGTTGATGCACTGCCTCACGGCACCCGGGTGGAGCGAGAACCGAACGCATTACATGGATGGCCTCTCGAAAGCCAAGCAGGACGGGATCATTAAAGCGGTGGGTGTTTCGTGCCACAACTGGGACGCGATGGTGGAGGCCGTCGACAATCCTTGGGTGGACGTGATCATGGCGAGGATCAATCCTTTCCAGAGCCACATGGACAACACCCCCGACGTGGTGAGCGATCTGTTGGGCAAGGCCAAGAAAAAAGGGATCGGGGTCATCGGGATGAAGATATTCGGTGAGGGAAGGCACGTGAGCGATGATGAACGAGAGCAGTCCATCAAGTACGCGCTTTCCGATGGGAACACGCACTGCATGACGTTGGGTATGGAATCCATCGCCCACGTGGACGATGCCGTTGAAAGGGTGATGCGGTTAAAATAGCAATATTATCAGCCCATTGACGATTTTTACATGAACTTTTTTCTCAATATCCGCACCGCGTTGAGGATGGCGATCAGCGAGACACCCACGTCGGCGAAGACCGCTTCCCACATCGTGGCAATACCGAAGGCACCCAGCAACATGATGAGAAATTTCACGCCCAGCGCGAACACGATATTCTGGATGACGATCACGCGGGTGGAGCGGGCAATCTGTATGGCAGTGGCTATTTTGGAGGGTTGATCGGTCTGGATTACCACGTCGGCTACCTCGACGGCGGCATCGGAGCCCATCCCTCCCATGGCAATGCCCACGTCGCTTAGTGCCAATGCCGGCGCGTCGTTAATACCATCGCCGGCGAAGGCAACCACGTTAGACGGGTCTTTCTTCAACTCCTCGATATGTTTTACCTTATCGTCCGGCAGCAAGTCGCCATACGCTTGGTCGATACCTAACTTCCCCGCTACTTCATGCACGATAGACGATTTGTCGCCGCTCAGCATCACGGTGGTGTGAACGCCCAGCCTCTTTAACCGCCGGATGGCGCTCTTGGAATCGGCTTTCACTTGATCCGCGATCACGAGGTACCCGGCGTATTGATTGTCGATAGCAACGAGGACAGCGGTCTCCTTGATTTCGTCCACTTCCCGGTCATACTCCACGTCGTGCATCTTCATTAGTTTGCTATTCCCCGCCAGCACCGCGTGCCCGTTCACGAGCCCCTTCATCCCGTGGCCGGCAATCTCCTTGACATCTTCCACGGTGTAATTGCTTGATACGAGGTTCGAGAAATGTTCCAAAATAGCTTTCGCGATCGGGTGGTTCGATTTCGATTCGAGGGCGTCTACGTATTCGGTCATTTTTTCTTTCTCGGGATAGACTGATTTTACCTCTTGCACCTCGAAGACCCCTTCGGTGAGGGTTCCTGTCTTATCGATCACCACCGTGTTTGCCTTGGCAATCATGTCGAGGTAATTGGCCCCCTTGAACAGGATGCCGTTTCGGGACGCGGCACCGATACCGCCAAAGTAACTCAGCGGGATGGAGACGACGAGGGCGCACGGGCAGGAGATGACCAGAAATACCAACGCGCGGTAGAGCCAGTCGGCAAAGACATAATCTGGAACAACGAACGAGGGGATTACCGTGATTGCCAGCGCGAGCGCGAAGACGATGGGGGTATAGACACGGGCGAACGAACGGATAAAGAGTTCCGTTTTTGCCTTGCGGGAAGTAGCTTCTTGTACCATCTCCAGCACACGGGCCAGGGAGCTGTCGGCATACTTTTTCTCCACCTTGATTTCTACCACGTGGTTCAGGTTCACCATGCCAGCGAGTACGGTTTCGCCCTCGCGCAGGGTACGGGGAACGCTCTCGCCCGTGAGCGCGGAGGTATTGAAGCTGCCCTTGGGGGATAATAATACCCCGTCCAGCGGGATTTTCTCCCCTGCCTTCGCTTGTATGGTTTCACCGATGGATACCGCCTCGGGCGGGACAGTGGTGGTTATCCCGTTCCGGAGGACGCTCGCCTTGTCCGGCCGCACGTCCAGCAGCGTTTTAATGTTCTTCCGTGCCTTGAGTACGGCCGATTCTTGAAACAGTTCACCCACGGTGTAGAACAGCATCACGGCGACCCCCTCGGGATACTCGCCGATAAAGAACGCGCCCAGCGTGGCGACGATCATCAAGGTGAACTCGTTAAAGAAATCTTTTTTTGCCATGGCGCTACCCGCGTGTTTAAAGGCAGGCAAGGCGACAGGCAGGTACGCGGCAATATACCATACCAATCGAGTGGCACCGGTGAAGAACACGGGTTTCAGGAGGAAGTCGAGGAAGATACCGACGAGAAAGAGGGTACCGGTAGCGATCACCGGCAGATAGGCTTTCCACGCGGCCTCATTGGCATGGGGCATCGGGCTGGGTTTCCCGCACCCGCACGCGCTTTCTTCTTCCATGAAGGGAGCGTTAGGACGATTTGTTCCTTGGTCGGGAACGTATTCGTTACTGCAACTATATTCGACGCTTTTCGCGACATTTTCATTCTTTGCCATAGTGAGCTATATTTTACATGACAAAGGTAGCGGTAAGTTCTCGCAACCCGGTTGCAAAGAAAGGAGAGTTCCCACGTCACTTATTCATTTTAATATTGCATTTTGTTTCCAAAATGCAGCATATTTGCAGCGTAATAGAAATAAAATAAGAAACGTTTTATATTTTCGAACACTGGTCGCACAGCCCTTTCATGACGAAGTTGATGTTTTCCAGCAAGAACTTGTCGGGGAGTTGCACGGGGGGAATTGATATACTTTCCAGGCAGAAGGTTTTATGGCAGCGGGTGCAGTTAAAATGGACGTGCAGTTCGTTGAGCGTGCACTGGCAATCGTCGTTGCACACCGAGTACTTCATGGAACCGGAGCCATCGTCGATGCTATGAATGAGCAGATGCTCGTGGAACAGCGTGATGGCCCTCGAGATGGTCGATTTATCGACTGTCTCCAACGCCGTTTCCATATCCGAAAGGCTAAACGCTTGCGGGTATTCTATCATCGCCTTGAATATCAATAGACGTACCGCCGTCGGTTTAATGCCTCTATCTACCAGTTTTTGTTCAAGATCCTTCATTTTACAGTCCCCTAACTCGTTACATAGTGAAAGCCGAGAGCAATACCAAGCTTGTTTGGGTAATGCCGAGGCACCTCCTATCTTATCAAAATGTAGTGAAAGCCGAGAGGAAACAGAAGCTTACTTATAGTTTCCCGAGGCGCCTCCTGTATTATGCAAATATAGCGATAATTAGGGAGAAATCCCAATTTATTTCCCGTGGTTAATGGAGGCGATGGTGGTTAAGGAAAGCGATATAGAGCCGTTTCCCCGTTCAAGGCGATGCCTAATGATGCGAGATATTGGTGCCAAGTGTTTTTTTACCGATCAAAACGATAGTAATGAAGCAGGGGATCGTCCTCGCCGGCCAGTAGCTTCAAAACCAAGTTCATCCCTTGTATGGAGAAGGTGATGCCGTTTCCCCCGAAGCCGAGGATAAAAAGGGCGTTTTTATACCTCGGGTGTTGGCCGATGTATGGCAAGCCGTCTTTCGTGACTCCAAACGCGCCCGCCCAGTTGTAGTCTTCCGTGAAATGGAGGGAAGGAAACAATTGCCGGGTTTTCTTTGCGAGCTTTTCGGCCTTTTGCCCCTTGAGCTTGTCGCTTATCCCGTCGTACTTGTACCTGATATCCTCACCCCCCACCAACAACCGTTTATCGTCGGTGGTGCGCATGTAGATATAGGGATTTCCCGTGTCCCAGAGGATGATATTCTTCAGCTGGTCGTACAGGTTGATGTCCTGCTCGCTGACGCAGGCGAAGGTGGAATAGATGGCGGCGTACTTTTCCCGGAACATGGAGAGTGCCTCGTACCCGGTACAAAAAACCACCCGTTTGCACTCTACCCGGTGCCCATTCTCCGTTTGGATGACTACCCGGTCGCCGTACGTGATATCTTGTATTGCCGTGTGGTCGTACACCCTTAATCCCCGGCGGCTGTTCTTGTGGAGCAACTCGTGCGCGAACTGGAAAGCATCGATGGATGCCCCTTCCTTGGAAAGGATACCGGGAAAAGAATCCATCTGGTACCGTTCCTTTATCTCTTCGGAAGAAAGCCATGTCACCTCGAACCCGTGCTTCTTCCTGAAAAAGAATTCCTTTAACAGCTTGGGGATGGCCGCTCGTGAATGAGCCACCTGCAGCGATTGTTTTAATTCAAAGCCCCCGTCGAGTTTCTCTTTGGCGACCAGTTTCTCCAGTTTCCGGAGGGATTGCACGCCTGCCTGGTAACACGCCACGGCACCCTCTTCACCAATCATCCGGGCGAGGTCCACCATCATCGTGTCTATCTCGTATTGGAGGAGAGAGGTGGTGGCCGAGGAACTTCCGTTGGCCACGTCGCGTTTGTCGATTACCACCGTGTCGTAGCCGGCCCGGTGCAGCGCGTGGCTGATAAGGGCCCCAGTGATGCCCGCCCCGATAACTGTTATATCGCATTGGATATCTTCTTGCAGGGAGGGATAGCTGTTTATGATGCCGTTCTTCAACAGCCAGAATGCTTCGGGTGATCGTAGTTGCATAGGCGTAACGTGTTGGTTTTTGGTCGTGTTCACACGTTAGTAGAACAAGGAAAAAGTGCCGTTTGTTCGATTTGATACGCGATCAAGGGAATTCCATTTTAAAGAGGGTACCTTGCCCTTCGGAGTGCACCGATATTTTTCCCTTGTGGCGGGTTACGATTTGTCGACAGAGGCTAAGGCCGATGCCGGACCCGCTTGCCTTGGTGGAGTAGAAGGGTATGAAAATCTTATCCATTGCCTCGGGCGAGATCCCCTGCCCGTTATCCGAGACCATGAGTTGCACGGTTTCGCCCGCCATCTCGGCCTTCAGTTCGATTCTCTTCTCGGGTAGCCCGTCGCACGCCTCGTTCGCGTTTTTCAGCAAGTTGATCAGCAACTGTTCCATCATCTCCTTATCGGCATTCAGGATGAGCTGGGTAGGGTAAACCGAGTAGGTGAACACGATGCCGGCGGGTGCCACGAGGTGTTGTATCGATTTAAACAGGTTATTCAACGGGATGGGTTGTTTTACTGGCGTCGGCAACCGGGTGAGTTTCCGGTAATTATCCACGAAAGAAAGCAATCCCTTGCTTCGCCGGTGAATGGTTTCCATGGCTTGTTTCATGACGCGGTATCGTTCCTGTTCTCCCGGGATTCCCCGTTCTTCTTCACTCAACGTCTCCGAAAGCGAGATGATGGGCGCGATGCTGTTCATGATCTCGTGCGTGAGGACGCTGATAAGCTTCTGCCACGCCTTCACCTCCGCCTCCTCCATCATCGAGTCATTCGTTCGCTTTCGAAAGGTCACCAGTGCCTCGTCCATCTCCTGCATGAGCCTCCCCAGTTCATCGCCGGGTGCATTGTTCACGAAGCGTGTCGAGAAATCGGCATGGCGGATGCTCCCGATCATCCGTTCCATCCGCCCGATTAGCTTCTTTCTATCTTGGTAGAGGGAGGATGTCAATGCGATAATGGCGATAAGCAACAAGGCGGCCGAGAAGTAGAATTTCTCCATGAATAGCCATGCCGCGGGAAGCGAGAGCAACACGAGGAGGATTACTTTTAGCAGGAAGCGGTATTTGGACTGGATACGCATGTCGATAACTCATTTTGGGGTGTAGTGATTTACGGGCCTCCCTATCTTTTAATCTTTTTGAGGTCTCGTGATTACCGGTTCCCCTGTTTTTCTATTTTCCGATAGAGCGAGAAACGGGAGATGCCCAGCAATTCCGCGGCCTGGTTCATGTTGCCGCCGCTTTGTTGGAGTGCCTTCTCGATGGCCTCTCTTTCCAACTCGTCCAGGTTGAGGTTCACGTTCTTGAGCCTCCGGTTCGCGGTTGTCTTCAGCATGAAATCATCCGGGTAAAGGGTAAAGCCCGATGCCAGTATCACGGCCCGCTCTATCGCGCTTTGCAATTCACGCACGTTGCCCGGCCAAGGATACTCCCGGAGCTTCTTCAATGCCGTGCTCGAGAATCCCCGGATATCTTTCTTGTATTTCTTGCTATACCGTTGCAGGAAATGCTCGGCAAGCAGCTCGATGTCTTTTCCCCGTTCCCGGAGCGGGGGGATGTGCAGCTCGATGGTGTTGATCCGGTAGAGCAAATCTTGGCGGAACTCGCCGTTCTCCACCATCTCGTGGATGTCGCCGTTGGTCGCGCAGATAAGCCGCACGTCGATGGAGAGGGGAGCGGTTGCCCCGAGGCGGGTAATCTCCTGTTTCTCGATCGCGGTCAGCAGCTTGGCCTGCATGGGGAGGGTCAGGTTGGCAATCTCGTCGAGGAACAGCGTTCCCCCCGTAGCGATCTCGAACCGTCCTTGCTTATCACTTTTGGCATCGGTGAACGCCCCTTTCCGGTGGCCGAACAGCTCGCTCTCGAAAAGCTGCTCGGGGATGGTCCCCAGGTCGATACGCACGAACGGCTTGTCCGCTCGCGGGGAGCAGCAGCAGAGCAGGTTGGCAATCACGTCTTTCCCCGTGCCGTTCTCTCCCAGGATAAGGATGTTCGCGTCGGTATCTTTCAGTTTATCGATGGTCTCGAAGAGTGCTTGCATCGGCTCGCTTTCGCCAATAATCTCCGGCATGGTCCGGTTGCTCTCGTAAGCAGCCACCTTCTGCTTGAGCATTGTCACCTCGGTACGCCGTTCTCGCAGTTCAATGGCGGAAGAGACCGTGGCCAGTAGCTTCTCTTTCTCCCACGGCTTAGGAATAAAGTCGGTAGCCCCCGCCTTGATGGCGTTCACCGCCTTCTCGGTGTCGGCATACGCTGTGATGAATACCACCACCGCGTCCGGATCCTTCTTCTTGATGGTCTTCAGCCAGTGGAACCCTTCCCGCCCGCTATCGGCATCCTTCGTGAAATTCATGTCCAACAGGATTACATCGGGCTGGAACGTTTCCATGAAATGCTCGATTCTCTCCGGACGGGTGGTCACCTTTACCTTCTCCACCCGGGGCTGTAAAAGCAGGTTGAGGGCGAAGAGAATGTCTTCGTTATCATCCACGATAAGTATTTTCCCACGTTTGGTCATCTTGTTTATTTGCTATAAATATCTTGCAATCATATTATTGTTGATAATAAGCAAGCCGCTTTCTAATTTTCAAAGATACGCGTAAAAACAATACAACCGACGTGCGAAAGCGAACTTCTATCGTGCGATATAGCACGTGTTTACAAGCGGGGTTCGATTGTATTATTCTGTATATTAGTTATTTGTGTTTGTGGTACGGCTTTTGTTATTAGAATTAGTGTAAACTGTCGAGGTTAATGAAGCCAGCATATTTTATACTATTTCTCTCTGTGTTCATAGGGCAACTAAAGGCGCAAGACACGCTTCGTCTCACGTTGGACGAAGCGGTCGCGCTGGCCCGTCAACAATCACCACAAGCTGTCGCAGCCCGTCACCAGTACCGAGCATCGTATTGGAACTGGCGGTCGTTCAAAGCGGATTACTTACCAAGCCTTACCTTCTCATCCAACAGTCGCTTGAATCGCTCCATTAGCCCGGTTACCATGCCCGACGGGAGCGACAGTTTCGTGCAACGCGATCAATTGCTTAACGATGGAATGCTCACCGTGAATCAAAACATCGCTCCCCTTGGCGGAAGTGTCTATATGCAAACCGGACTGCAGCGGTTGGATGTTTTCTCCGATAACCAGGTTTCCTTTCAATCGACCCCGGTGGTGGTCGGTTACGCGCAAAATCTTTTCGGGTACAACTACCTGAAGTGGAACAAGCGGATAGAACCGGTACGATACTCCTATTCAAAGAAGCTGTACGCCGAGACGCTCGAACTGGTCTCTTCCGGGGCGGCCACGCGGTTTTTCCAGTTGGCGACGGCGCAGAGCAACTGGCAGTCGGCCGACTATAATTACGCCAATGCGGATACGCTCTACCAATACGCCCAAGGGCGTTACGAGATCGGCACCATCACCGAGAACGAAATGCTGCAGTTGGAGATCAACTACCTGTCCGAGCAGACCAACCGACTGAATGCCCGGATTGAAATGGACGACCGGATCTTGAACCTGCGCAGCTTCCTGGGGATCACCTCCAACGTGGAGATCGTGGCGGAGGTAAGTCCCGAAGTGCCGGAGTTCGCCGTGCCGGTGGATGAAGCCCTCCTGCTGGCTCATCAAAACAGTCCCGACATGGAACTTTTTCACTTGCAGAAACTACAGAGCGAGAGCGCGGTTGCCCAGGCCAACTCGGCCCGCGGTTTCAAAGCCGATCTCTACGTGCAGTTTGGTTTATCGCAGACCGATACCCGTTTTAGCAACCTCTATCGCGATCCGCTCAACTCCCAATTGGTGAGCCTGGGTATTCGTATCCCTATTCTTGATTGGGGGGTAGGTCGTGGGAGGACGGAGGTAGCAAAGAGCAACCTTGAGAAGGCAAAGATCGATATCGCGCAGGCGAGGACCGACTTCGACGCCAATGTCATCAAGCTGGTGAAGCAGTTCAACCTGCAGGCCGACAAGGTGGATATCGCCCACCGTACCACGACGCGCGCCCTACGCCGGAACGAGGTGGCTTACCGGCTCTACCTTTTAGGGAAATCCACGCTTCTCGACCTGAACGCCGCCATCGAGGAGAAGGACCGGTCGCAACGCGCGTACATCAACGAGCTGCAAAGTTACTGGAGCCTCTATTACGGGATCAGGAGCATTACCGGCTGGGATTTTGAACAAAACAGCCCACTAAATTCCCCGACGGAGGATTTTTAATGCCGAATGCATCTGAACCGAAATTAATCTGATAATCAGATAGATATATTAGGTATGAATAAAATGGGACAGAAATGATGTTAGAGATAATTGTAAAATACAGGTATTGCAAAGCGTTGTCTACCCCTATGATTTGAAATGTTGTTTTTAAGCGAAAACTTCTTGATTAAAAGAAATCGCCATTCCATAACATCGAAAGGAATTGCAAAGCAGGATAAATTTCTATATTGTTCATCCGTCGCGGGTATTTATCCAGTGAAACGACGATGAGCCGGGCATCGGGAAATTCTTCTGAGAATGCCTTTAATCCTTTGGTGTGATGCGATTGTACTTCTCCGGAAGATTTAGTCTCGATGGCCGTTTCGGCATTGCCAATAATGGCATCCACTTCGTAGCCCGATGTGGTACGCCAATACGACAAGCTGAGCCGCGGCCTGAAATACCCGAGGTAAGCAATGATTTCTTGCATGATAAAATGCTCGAAAGCATGCCCAAACTCCGGTGAACCCGGGTTTAGTGCGGTTCTTTTAAGAAGAAAGTTAGCGATGCCCACATCGAAATAATAAAACTTGGGCGATCGGATAACCCTTCGTTTTATGTTTCGGGTAAAACCCGGGATCGTGTAGCCGATAAGCGTTTCTTCAAGAATGGAAAAATACTCTTTGACGGTGGGTGCACTAACGCCGCATTCCGATGCTATGTTGTTATAATTAACCATTTCACCGTTACTCAGGGCTGCTACTTCCATGAATCGGGAAAAGGTGTTCAGGTTTCGAGTAAGTGCCTCGGCTTTTATTTCTTGTTGAAGGTAATCTCCCACGTAAGCGTGAAGTCGTTCACTCGCGTTTTCCACGAGATAATGTCGAGGCAGCATGCCGTCATTACACGCTTTCACGAGGTCAAAATCCGGAATTTCAGCGCTCACGAACGGATAGAGATGCTTTCGAATAGCTCTCCCACCGAGCAAGTTGACACCGCTTCTTCGCAGCTTACGCGCGCTGGAGCCACTCAGGATGAAACGAAGGCTGTGATTGCTCATTAGCCAGTGTACCTCGTCGAGTAATGACGGGATCTTTTGAATTTCGTCGATGATCACCAGTTCGCCTTTGGGAAGTAAACTCAGTTCTTCTCGTAACAATGCCGGGCGACGGTTGTATCGTTCAAATTCATCCGATTTCAGCAAGTCGATGCAGCGGCTGTCGGGAAATTGCATTTTCAGCAACGTGCTTTTTCCGGTTTGCCGGGCGCCCCAAAGAAAGATACTGTCGTTTTCGGCATTTTGGAGATTGATTTTTCGCGATAACATACCTGTTTCTTTTCGTGGGTAATTATAGTTTTCTCATACAAAGATACAATCATTTTCATGAATATCTAAAGTTGTACTTTATTTTTTCATGAATATCTAAAGTTCAGATTTGCTCTCACATGAATATTTAAAGCTTTAAATAAAATATGGACAACGATATAAGACATCCAGAAAAAGGCGGCTTATTCCACGAATCACGCGATTCAACGATGGATAAGCGATTGCCAAAGAAGAGTTTCTGTCAGAAGTACAAGTTCCACCTGCTTGGCGGCACCGCGTTCCTGGTGTTTCTGGTGTACGTTCTCGTGAGCGTATCGGGAGCGCGTAAACTGCGGGTGGATGGCGAGCGTATCATGATTGCCGACGTGTCGGAAGCTCCTTTCCTGGATTACGTGGATGCCGAAGGCATCGTGCAGCCGTACCTCACCATCAAACTGAATTCGTTGGAGTCGGGCATCGTCAAGGAGATCGTTGCCGAAGAAGGGGTGATGCTCCGGAAAGACGATATCATCCTCGAGCTTCAAAATCCCGAGTTGGAACGCGTGATCGAAGAGCAACAAGACGAATGGGAGAAACAACGCATTCTTTACGAAGAGAAGAAGGTAGAAATGGAGCAAAAATCGATACTTTTACGCCAGCAATCCTTGCAGGCACGTTACGAACTGAGCCGGCTCGAGAAAGATTTCGAGTTGGGCGAGGAGGAATTCAAGATGGGGGTGAAAAGCAAAGCGCAACTCGACCTGCAACGTGAAGAGTACGATTACAAGACCAAAAGCACCGCCCTGCAACTGGAAGGGCTCCGGCACGACAGCGCGGCCACCTACCTGCGGCGCGAACTGATGGACAACGACCTGGAGCGCGCCCGGAGAAACACCACCCATACCCGTTCGCGGATGGATAACCTGACGGTACGGGCGCCCCTGGACGGCCAGCTAAGCTACCTGAACGTGACCCTTGGCCAGCGGGTAGGGCAGTCCGAGAGCATCGGCGAAATAAAAGTAATGGACAACTTCAAGATACATACCCGGCTGAGCGAATACTATATCGACCGCGTACAGGTGGGTTTGCCTGCTTCCGTAACGTACCAGGGAAAGAAATACCCGTTGCGTGTATCCAAGGTGGTACCCGAGGTGCGGGAACGCCAGTTCGAGGTGGATTTCGTGTTCACGGGAGAGATGCCCGATAACGTGCGCATCGGCCGCAGCTTCCGGGTACAGGTGGAGCTGGGGCAGCCCGAAACGGGTATTGTTATCCCTCGTGGCGACTTCTTCCAGGTCACCGGCGGGCAGTGGATATACAAACTGAACCGCCAGGGCGACCGTGCCGTGAGAACGCCCATCAGCGTGGGGCGGCAGAACCCCGTTCAGTATGAAATCATGAGCGGGCTGCAGCCCGGTGACCGGGTGGTGGTGAGTGGCTACGCCAATTTTGGGGAAGCGGAGGAGCTGGTAATCCGATGATGATTGAATGATTTGCTGATTTAACGATTTGATTAAAGGGATAATATCATGTTTTTACATTACCTGAAAATAGCGTGGCGGAATATCTGGAACGATAAACTTTATTCCCTGATCAACCTTATCGGGTTGACGGTAGCGTTTACCAAGTGCAAGGTATCGCGAAACGCAATCCCGTGGAAAGTTTAAAATCGGAATAACGCGAAGCTTGTCCCGCTGAGAATTATTTAATCTATTTAAAAACGTAAAGTCGAAACTACAATGATCATCCATTACCTGAAAATAGCGTGGCGAAATATCTGGAACGATAAACTCTATTCCTTGATTAACCTGATCGGGTTGACGATCGTTTTCGCGGTAGTTTTTTTGTTCGTGCAATGGATGCGGTTCGAATTATCCTTCGAAAATATTTATCCGGACGGGGACCGTATCTACCAGATACAGGAAGCGGAAAAACGGGCCGACGGTGTTCACAAAAGCATGTATATGCGTCCGAATATGTCCGAAGAGATGGAAGAAAAATACCCGATGATCGAAGAAGCCGTTTTTTTTACCAGTTTTAGTAACAGTTCAATCGTTTTAAATGAACAGCCTTTCTTGTGCAGGGTATCTGATGCAAAACCTAATTTCCTGAATGTATTCCCAATGGAATGCATAGCCGGAACTACATCCAATGTTGGTAAAAGTAGTGTAAGTGCATTTATCAGTGAAGAATTTGCTAAAAAGGTGTTTGGAGATCCGGAGAAAGCTGTAGGAGTCACGTTTGACCTTTTCTTAGAGCAAAGGACTTTCGAAGGTGTATTAAGGGTACCCAAGAATAGTTTCTTACAGTTCGATATCCTTTTTCTTGCTGATGCTATTTACGACAGGGGAGTACATTTTATCAAGTTAAAAGAGGATGTTCCTTTTTCGGAACAGCAACAACGATTAATGGCCAATTTCCTAACAGAGAGAGACGGTAGTCAAAATAAACTGATTCTTGAGCCTATAAAGAATATTCATTTGAGAACTGACAATCGCACTACAAAAGTAGAAATAACAGACAGTTATTACGGTAGTATAAGTGAAATCCGCACGTTTGCAGTAGTGGTGTTTTTATTGCTTGTACTCGCGATAATCAATTACGTGAATACTTCTACGGCCCGGGCTATGAGCCGTGCACGAGAGGTGGGCGTGCGTAAAATAAGCGGTTCGTCGCGTCGACACCTGGTTTTCCGGTTTCTTACCGAAGCATTTCTCATTTCGTTTGCAGCCACTTTCTTGGCGATGGATATCGCTAAGCTATTACATCATCCGTTCGAAGGTATAATGAACAACACCTTTCCGTTTCATATAAACGGTTTTACCATACTCATGGCATTGGTGATGTGCCTCGCTACCTCAGTGCTGGCAGGCGGTTATGCCGCATTTTACCTGTCGTCGCTCAATCCTGTGAACGTGCTGTCGGGGGATACCGGTAAAGGAAGTACAAAAAACAGGTATCGCAAAATATTACTGGGATTACAGTTTGGCATTGCCATCGGTATATTAATTTGCACGTGGATGGTGTACAGGCAGTTGGATTATATCCTGAACGAGGATTTAGGATTTGACAAGGAGAACGTGTACTATTTTAATACAAACTTACTTTATGAGTCGGAAGACTTTATCAACGAATTACAAAGAAACCCGTATGTTATAAATGCTACTATGGCAAGCAGCGCACCGTACAATGTGGATTGGGCCTATAGCGGAGTTGACTGGTATGAATCGACTCGAGGAGAAACTGAAATGAGTTTTGCCGAGTTGGCGTGCGATCATCGATTTGACGATGTTTTTGGATTGACGATGATGCAAGGGGAATTTATTCCACCCGGGTTAACATGGTGGCAAGACGCGACCGACAAATCGTTTGATATTGTCATTAATGAAACATTCAAAGAGTTGATAGGCATTGAGAATCCGGTGGGCACGACAATAACATACGGTAAAAATTGGAAAAAGGAAGGAAAGGTCATTGGAGTGATAAAAGATTTCTATTTTCGTCCAATGAATTACGAGATCTCGCCTTTAATCATTGCATACGATCCTGAATCTACTGTCAGGATGTACATAAAAATAGATCCGGCTCACGAAAAAGAGGCCTTGCAACACGTCCGGGCAACATACGATAAAATGAGGGCCAATATCGTTTTGCTTTCTACGCGTCCGTTTGTGCTTACGCCGTTGGAAAAAGAATACCGTGAAATGTATCGATCCGAAACACGGTTGCAGCAAATCCTGGGGATCTTTTCATTGCTTTCTATTATCTTGAGTTTTATGGGTATCGTGAGCATGGTGGCGTTTATCATTGAAAAACGCACTAAAGAAATAGGTATTCGTAAGATAAACGGTGCCAAATGGATGGACATCGTGCAAGAATTTTGGAACGAGTTCCTATTGTTGCTGGGTATTGCTGCTATCCCGGCCGTGTTGGTATCGTACTGGTTTATGCACGGCTGGGTGCAACAGTACGTGTATCGACCCGCCTTCGGGTGGTGGGTATTTATCCTCGTGCCGCTGTTTATTGCCGGGCTCACGGTGTTGATTTTATTTTGGCAAGTGCGAAGCATTGCAAAACGGGATCCCGTGGAAAGTTTGCGAGCGTATTAATTTCTGCAACCATTTAAAGAACAAAAATATGCGAATAAAAATAATTGTAACTTTTGTGTCGCCTTTTTCGTGGTTTGGGTAGCGCGTCGAAGAGTAAAAAATATCACGAGGATTAATCCAGCTGAAGAGATTCAATCAGAATAAATTACCACGGAGAGGAAGAACAACTAAAAAACCAGTATTATATGAAGACAACACGATTAGGAATGGTAGTCCTGTTTATGCTGATAGCAAGCATTGCCGTACAGGCACAACAGGAAGTGATAGTAGAGAAACCGGCAAGCATGCATAGCAACACCACCACGGTGGAGATAGGAAAAGTAACGCTTGCCGATACAGCGACGGTGGTAGATATTGAAGCGTTTTTCCAGCCGGGGTGGTGGATCAGGATCGTTTCCAACAGCTATCTGCTGGCCGATGGGCAGAAGTACATGATTCGTGATGGGGAAGGAATCGAGCTCGACTCGCTCTTCTGGATGCCCGTGTCGGGAGAGGCTTCGTTCAGGTTAATTTTTGACCCGCTGCCCGGGAACACGCGAACGTTTGACTTTATAGAAAGCGACTGCGCGGATTGTTTCAAGATATGGGGCGTGGACCTGGTGAATGACCGTGTTACGTTGCCCGAGATACCGGTAAAATATCGTCACGATTCCCAACCGGAGGAAGAGATAGTAGTCGGGTGGGAGAGAGGAAAAGCCAAGGTAAGCGGTCAATTCCTCGGGTATGCCCAGCGGTACGGGATGAACGCCCGGTTGGTTTACCCGAATCCTATCACGGGACAGGAAACCCTTATCCCCGTTACTCTCGCCGACGATGGTACATTCCATTCTGAAATAGGAATGTATAGCCCCGCGCATCTTTATTTGACCTACGATGCGCCCCAGGCCGACCGCTTCGGGTTTATTGCCGCACCGGGCGAAGAGACAAGCCTACTTATCAATCTTCCTGAAGCCAATCGCGAGAGATCAAGATTGCATAAAGAGTCGGCCGCTTACGGAAACAAGGTGATGTTTGCCGGGTACCAATCGAAGTTGAACGAAGAGTTGAATCACGATGGGTTTATCACGGATATTTACACCGATAATTTTTTGTCGGATATCCTCGGGTATTCCCCTCTCGAATACCATAACCACGTGTTGGGGAGATACCACGAGGGTGTCGCGAACAACAATGCATTGGATGTTTCTTCACGAGCAAAAAAGATCAAGAACATGCAGTTGGCTTTCGAGGCAAATCATTACTTGATGGCTTCGGATAGTTACTTGTTGCAGGCATACATGGATAAAAACAAGGTTCAGTGGGATCAGGCGACGAAAGAGGTTGGACCATTAACAAAGCATGACACGTATAACGATTACCTGGTGGAAATCCCTTATCCCTACAACGACCCTGACCTCCTTTTGGTACAAAGGCTTCCCTATTACTTGGGCATGCTAAGTTATACCAGCAGTCCGAGTCAAGACCGATACGGGTTCTTTCGCTACTTGGCGGACTCGGACGAGGTGAAAACGGGAGACCAAGAGGTACTGGAGGGATACTTGCAACGCTTGGAGGAAGAAGAAGTTCTGCCCGATTCAACGGTTCTTGCCGTTTTATTGAGGTATAGAGATCTACAGGAAAAGTACATGGGAGAAACGATGGGAGTAAATTACCTTTCTACAGTATGGAACACCGACCACTGTTTACTTTTCGACTTGATGACAGCCAACAAGATTTCCCGGAAGATGGAGGATTTTTACCCGTTGGACGAGGCACAACAAAAAGCCATCATGTCACTCAACCCGATCATGCGGGACGTTCTCTTGGAGAAGAACCAAGAACTATTAGCCAAAATAGAGGAAAACAAGCAGAAAACGGGCTACACCGTGTTGGATGTGCCCGGGGTGGCGAACGAGGAATTATTCGCCGAAATAATCAAACCGTATAATGGGAAGACGGTACTGGTAGACGTGTGGGCCACGTGGTGCGGGCCGTGCAGGATGGCCAACAAAGCAATGGAACCACTGAAGGCACAACTGGCGGACAAGGATATTATCTACCTTTACTTGGCGGGTGAAGATTCTCCCGAAAACACGTGGCGCAACATGATTCCCGATTTGAAAGGATATCACTATCGCGTGAACGAATCTGCTTGGAACTATTTTCGGGAATCGCTAAACGCGAGGGGTGTTCCCACTTACATCGTGTTGGATAAAGAGGGCAACCAGTCGTTTCACGCTGTTGGCTTTCCGGGGGTAGATGCCATGAAAAGGGAGTTACTGAAAGCATTGGGAGAGTAATCCTGTTGGCGGCAATCTGGCGTGAAGAATTCATCATTGAAAAAGAAGTTATCATGTTTACACATTACCTGAAAATAGCGTGGCGAAATATGCTAAAGTACAAGACCCAGACCATTATCAGTGTCCTGGGATTGACTATCGGCGTGGTTTTTTTTGCGTACGGGTACCACTGGTACAAGTACGAGACCACCTACGATAGCTTCTATCCTGATTCGGATAGGATATACCAAGTATATGGAACGTTGAAAAGCACAGGAAAGCTAACTAGGGGCGGACAGGTGCCCTATATTGCCGTGAATAAACTGGAGCAGGCGTTCCCCGAGATAGAGTCGGTCGCGGTGGTATACCCCAATTACGGTTCCGGTATTAAACACGGTGGCCGCGATTTGGGATACCCCTTGTTCCAGTTCGTTGATGAACAGTTCTTCCAGATGTTTCCACCCGAGGTTATAGCGGGATCGGTGCACGAGAACTCTTTAAAGAGTAGTGATGAAATGATCGTCACCGAATCCTTCGCCCGAGAGCATTTCGGGACTCCCGAAGAGGCACTTGGCGAAACATTGGTTTCAGGATACGATAACTCCTACATTATACAAGCAGTTGTTGTTGATCCCCCTGCTAACTCTATTTTTCAAAGAGAAGGCTACCTTCCGGATACGTTCGCTAAATTATTTGCCTCTCAAGCCGACGAGAAGGTGCAATGGAGGGATTTCCATGATACTGGTTTGTACGTTAAACTGAACCGGCATACCGACATGCAGCAATTTCGTGATAAGCTTTCCACTTTTGCCGTGGATAACGGGTATAACGAGGATTTACTGTTCGAGTTATGCCCTCTCTCCCACGTACGATTTTCTGTACCTGACCCGTTAAACGAAACCATAATTTACGATGTAAAGTATATTCGCCTCTTTATCCTTGCCGGGGTATTGCTGCTTTTTGCTGCTCTGTTCAACTACCTGAATATTCTTATAAGCACTACCGTTGCACGGGACCGAGAGATTAACTTGCGGAGGGTGACCGGGGCTTCCATGTCAAATATCTACCACCAACTGTTTGTAGAAATATCGCTTTCTGCCGTTATCGTGGCATTGCTATCCTTCTTTTTCATAGAAGTTACCGCCGGGCTGTTTGAACGCGTGTTTGGTACCGTCGTCATTTCTTCTCGTGTAAATACTGTTCTACTATTTACAGTTTGCATCACGGCAATTTTCCTCTATATAACGGCCTTTGTTTTCTTGTACCGGTTCGTTAAAAAGTCGGCTTTCAAGGAAGAGTACCCCTCTAAGAGAAGGTTTGCGACCGGTAGGGTTACCCTGTCGTTGCAGCTCGTTATCAGTGCGTTTGCCATCATGAGCGCGTTCGTCCTTTGGAGGCAGGTGAACTACATGAATCGCGTAGATTGGGGGTTTGATACCGACAACTTGGTACAGGTGAAAATGAAATTACGGGATCGATTGCCTCTCATGGAGGAGATGGAGAAGCTCCCGATGGTAGAGAGTATTATCAATACCAGTTTTTTCACGATAGTAAAAAATACTGATCAGATGGAGAGCATGAACGTATCGGGCGTGGAATGGGAGAATAAACAGATCAACTTTACCCCCCTTTTTCAAGAACTCATGGTGGAGGAGGATTTTATCGAAAAGATGAAACTGAAAATAGTAAAGGGGAGAAATATACAAGAAGAGGATTATACCAGAGGATGGGGAGCGGATAAAGTGTTGATCAATGAAACAGCCAGTCGCGTAATGGAGATGGACGATCCTATCGGTCAGAAAATTGTTGTCCCGTCCCATTCCTATTCGACGGCGGGAAGAAGGATAGACGAGTTCGAGATCGTGGGGATAGTCGAGGATTTTCACACGGTAGGTTTACAAAGCGAAATCCCCCCTCTTATTATCAAAGGGCAAAAGCGCGGGCACGGGGGATATTATGTTTACGCTCGAACACTTCCTGGGATGGAGGAGGAAGCGGTGAAAGCCATCAATGAATTGATTCCCCGGTTCAGGCCGGACAACGAGGAGGAAATATTGGCATACACGATGAGTCAACTATTGAGCGACTTGACTAAAAGCGAGAAAGATCAATTGAGGCTATTCGCCACGTTGGCCTCGCTCTGTATCTTGATAGCCATCTTCGGAATCTACTCGGTGTCGCGACGGGAAACGAGTAGAAGGCAGAGAGAGATTGCCATTCGTAAAACCGCGGGTGCTAACACTACGGAGATCACGGCCCTGTTTTTCCGTGAATATATCACTATCACTTTAATCTCTTGCGCGGTAGGCTTACCATTGGCATCGCTCTTCATGCAGAGGTGGTTAGAAACCTTCGCGTACCGTATTAGCTTCGGGTGGTGGATGTTTGTCGTGGTGATAGCCGTTATCGCGGTAATCGTGTCAGTGTCGATAATCAGTCAAGTGGTTCGTGCCGCCAGCAAGAATCCGGCGGAAGTAGTGAAATCAGAATAAAATAAAACAGAATATGCAAACAAAATATAGCAAGGTTAATAATCAATTATTTAAATATCAATTAAATAAACAATTGCAATCATGATTAAAACAGAGAATCTTCAGAAAATCTTCCGTACCGACGAGGTAGAAACATGGGCGTTGAACGAGGTGAGCATCGAAATCAAGGAGGGTGAATTTGTTGCCGTGATGGGACCGTCGGGATGCGGGAAAACCACCCTGCTGAATATCTTGGGCTTGTTGGATAATCCAACGGGCGGGAGTTATTACTTGAACGGGGAAGAGGTGTCCAAATTAAAGGAAAATCAACGGACGAACCTTCGCAAGGGAGTAATCGGATTTGTTTTTCAAAGCTTTAACCTGATCGACGAGTTGAACGTGTACGAGAATATCGAGCTGCCGTTGCTTTACATGAGAATCCCCGCTTCGAAACGGAAGGAACGCGTGAAGGAAGCGATGGACCGGATGGCCATCTCCCACCGTGAAAAACACTTCCCGCAACAGCTGTCGGGCGGACAACAACAGCGGGTAGCCATCGCGCGTGCCGTGGTAGCCAACCCCAAGTTGATTCTTGCCGACGAACCGACAGGAAACTTGGACAGCAAGAATGGAGCGGAGGTAATGAACCTGCTTACCGACCTTAACCGTGAAGGAACTACCATCGTGATGGTTACCCACAGCCAGCATGACGCGGGCTACGCCGGGCGCACCATCAACCTGTTCGACGGGAAAGTGGTACCGGAGGTAGTGCTCTAACAATACTGCAAATTATTAATATGCTAATGTGAGCTAATGCGAGTGAGATGATGATGAGTTGATTTGAAGAATAAAATATGTTTTTGCATTACTTGAAAATAGTGTGGAGGAATCTCCTGAAATACAAAACCCAGAGCGTGATTAGTATCGTGGGACTGGCGATAGGCTTTACCGCTTTCTCGTTCACACTCTCGTGGATTCGCTACGAGAGAGGGTTTGATAGCCATATCAAGGATGTGGATAGGGTGTATAAGGTGTTGAAAGTTGACGAGAAGAGAGAGGGCGGTGTGGGGTTTAGCCTTCCCGCACCCATGAAAGAATTCTTGGAAACTTTCCCGGAAGTTGAAGCGGCAACAGCCCTCCAAATCGCGGAAGGAAAACACCCGACTTCCCTCGTGAATGGTTACATGATGTCCACTGATACCTCGTTCTTCAAGGTGTTTTACCCGGAGGTTTCTATCAACTACCCATCGGAATTCCCCGAGGACAAAAGATATTTTATCCTGTCAGACGATGCGGCACGAAGCGTGGGTTTAGACTACTCGGACGTGGGGAGGGATGTAAAAAATGATATCGACGAGCCACCTTATAAATTCACTCGTGAGTTTACTTTGTTGGGCATTGTACCCGGTGCATCCGATGCAAGGACGAATGTCCCATTTGATGTGATGACGGTTGGTTCGGTCGAACTGGATGGTGATTGCCCGTGGTGTTATTTTGCTGGAAGGGTATATATACGTGTTCATGAAAACGCGAACGTGGAGGCATTGGCAGCCAAGTTGGACTCGATCAATATCGAGGGCTCCCTGCAAGGTGTGATGTCGTATATTCTTGTTCCATTGAGAGAGAGTCGTTACCTCTACCCGGAAGACGAGGCGAATATACGCTACCACCACCTGCGGGTGTTTTCGTACGTGTCGCTGCTGGTTATCGCGTGCGCCTTGTTCAATTACCTGATGTTGTTTATAAACAGGATTAAAATACGCGGGCGCGAGTTGGCACTACGAAAGGTTAACGGGGCTTCAAACTGGGAGTTAATCGGCCTCCTGTTGGTCGAGTTAGGTGTTATCCTCCTTTCCTCGTTGTTTATTGGCATGGTATTGTCGGAACTACTCTACACGGGATTTATCAAATTGTCGGGTATTGAAGCATCGCGGATGTGTCACTTCATGGAGATGGCACTGTACGGCTTGATTCTTTTCTGTATCTTCCTATCGGGCGCGTTTGTTCTGCTCTATTACTTCACGAGAAAAAGCGTGGGAGAGATTCTTCGCCCCGAGATAAAATCGTCCCAGGGGGTAAAAAACCGTTTCACGAAAACAAGCCTGTTTATCCAGCTTCTTATCGGTATCCTACTGATTTTTTCCACCTTTCTGTTTCTTTACCAGTATGAAAAGCTGAATTCCACGGAAATTGGATTCAACCGATTTAACATCAATACGCTTCAAAGCCATGCCGAACTCACGAAAAACGAAATACGGAAAATAGCCGGTGTTGAGGAGGTCGTTTTTTTTCATGGTCAATTCCTCCCCCGGACTATGAGATCGTCTTTTATTCATGAGACCGAAGCCGGAAAAACAGTTGATGCAGAGATTATAGAGTTTCATCAACCCGATTTTGTTGATTTCTTCGGAATGAAAATTGTAGAAGGACGGAATGTACATGATGGGGAGTTAGACGCTTGCTTGATCAATGAGACCGCGAAAAGGGAACTTGATTTCACGGAACCGATGGGGAAAATCGTGGCTGGTAAGAGAGTGGTGGGAGTGATTGCCGATATGTATATCGATGCCCCGTCGTTGCCCGTGTTGCCGACTCTTTATCGGTTACGTGAATATCTTCGCTACGAGGCTGCTCGTTTAAACAGGGAAACCGGGCAGTATGAACCCTTGCTCGAATCCATAACAGATAACAGCGGTTTTTTCACGTTCGCGTACAAGTATTTACCGGGAAGTAGAGAGTCCACGGAACAGGCGATAAGAGAATTAGCGGCAACCGTGGAGGGTAGGGAGTTTCGTTTTACCAACATTGAAGAGGTATATGAACAGTACACTACATCAGAACGAAACTTGCTTGTCCTGCTGAGCGTGATGACTGGCGTGGCTATATTGATTGCCGTGTTCGGTATTTACTCGATGATCACGCTCTCTTGTAACCAACGACGTAAAGAGATCGCAATTCGCAAGGTGAACGGGGCGAAAGCCGGGGAGATTTTCTCGCTTTTCTTCCGGGAGTACTTCGCGGTTACGTTGCTCTCGTGCGTGGTTGCTTTTCCAATAGGAGTCTATATCATGCAACGTTGGTTGGAGCAATACACCCGGCGGGTATCGATGGAGTGGTGGTTGTTCGTGGGGATATTTATCCTTGTCACGCTGATCGTGCTGGCCAGTATCTTCTCGAGGGTGAACCGGGCTGCGAGGGAGAACCCCGCGGAAGTGGTGAAATCGGAATAATTTGTTAATGAGAACTAATGTGCCAAATTTTTTAGGAAAGAGAGCATAGCCAAACTTGTTTGAGTTTTGCCGAGTGACGACTAGAAAATGGACGAAGTCAATGAGACTAATGTGTTTAATAATGAATAAGATGAAAAAATATCTTTTGTTTTTCGTGTTCTTCGGGGTGTTTACTTGTACCCTCTCCGCTCAAGATAAAGAGTCGGATGTTATCAAGAACGATCCTGTGCTTCTCGATTCCGGGAGTATCTTGTCTCAATTAAAGGAACAGTTGGGAGTTCAGCTAAAAACTCAGTTAAAAGAACAATTCGAGACACAAGTAAAAACGGGATTCGATTCTCTTTCCAGGAAGGAACTGAATCATGCCATTGATAGTATGGTGCTTATACTGGATGAGGTGATCAAGCAGAGTAAAGATGTCTCTATGGATAGTTTAGATGTGGTTTATAACGCGCTATCTAATTTCAATTTCAAGCTGAACGACCAAGACGCGAGCACGGGAACTTTACTGAAAAAAGAAGACCTCTTGGAGTTTTACGAATCGTTTACTTCTCAATCGGTTAAGACGCGTGAAGAACTATTATCCATCAGGAGGATATGGAACAGGGATAAAAAAGCACGACGATTATCCGAATCCCTCGTGAATTACATGAACGAGAGCGGGTTCTGGGAAATAATGGAGAAGATGCTTGATAACATGGTTGGCAATATGACGCCTACATTTAAATGATTTTACACTACTTGAAAATAGCGTGGAGGAATATTATAAGGAGTAAATTCCGTTATTTGTTTACAGCCGTGAGCTTGGCTGTAGGCATGGTAGTGGTCACGTTTACCCTTTACACGATATTTCAGGAACGTAGGGCTTATACCCAATTTGAGAACCACGAGCGGATTGCCGAGCTATTCGTGCTGGAATCATCGGGTACCTCGAGGATATACCATCATCCGTTTACATCGGATATGGTTGAGGAGTTCGTGCGCGACAGAACCATACCGGGAGTGAAGAAAATTGGCATATTTAGCAAGTCAGACGGCGCTGTCAGTTTCGAAAAAGATGAAGGAATACTTTTTCCTTATAGTTCCGTGATAGGGTATGTCAATAAAGATTTCTTCTACGTGTTTTCCTCAACATTTATATCAGGTAACAGCACTATTTGGGGTGAGAGTGACGCGGTGATTACGCGGCGGTATGCCGAGAAAATATACGGGGAAGAAGAGCCTGTTGGGAAAAAAGTGCTGTACGAGAGTAAGTATTATAGCATAGTAGGCGTAATCAAAGAGTGTTCATCCCCTGGGATTGTTTCGGCAGACGTGTATATTCCTATTCACGGGTTCAATTCCGGTACACCTTACGCGTTACTGGATGAAAGTGTTGATATTGGATTTATAAACGACTATATTAGTGATAAGGAACTTCTCCCCGGGCAAGTAGTGCAAGAAGGAGAGTTTACGTTGAGAATTATATCGGACAGGAAGTTTGACGGATTTCAAAAGTTTTTGTTTTCCCTGATTATAATAACCTGCTCATTGGTCTTGTTGACGGCATTTATAAACTCGCTTAATTTTTCCGTGAGTTTCCTTTTGAGTAGAAACAGGGAAATGGTACTTAGGAAAACGATGGGAGCATCTTTCCAATCGATTTGGGGCACCGCTATATTGACAGATTTGCTTGTCCTTGTTTTCGCGTTATTAATCGCGGCCAGTTTTTCTGAATTGCTTATTGGTGCAGTTAACACGGGAATGCTTTCGTCCCTTATCAAAGGGGTGTGGATTGAGTCTTCTATTGTTTTCCGGTTACTGGCTTCTGTTTTTGCCGGATTGTTGGTTGCCGCAATCGTCTTTATGTCGATGGCTATCTATAGGGTAGCCAGGCCTATATCTGTTCAGGGTTTCCGAGGTGTGTTAAACAAGGGAAGTCGTCGTGGTACAAGAAACGCGTTGCTGATTGCTCAATTGTCTATTTGCTTTCTATTTGTAGGAATCACCTGGGGATTACATCTCCGGTATAAGGAGTTTTTCCATGATTATAGTCAATGGATGAATATAGGTAGTAAGGAAAGTGATCAAGTACTGAAACTGAACTTGACAGCATCGGGTATTGAACTCTGGAACAACGCGGAGGCAATAATGACCGAGATAGAGCAAGTGAAAGATATAGACAATATTTTACAAGTAGGATGGAGCAGTATTGTCCCTTATGAAATTAATATCAAATTGAATAAAGACGACGAATTTATGATCCCGGTATTAAATACAAGAGCCGGTGAAAACTATTTTTCGTTTTTTAATTTGACTGAACCTGAAAACAGGGGAGGAAGGCTTGCTCAAGGCATGGTTATTATTAACGAGGCTTTTGCTCGACAGCTGTATAAAAATTCCTCTCAAAATTCCTTTTATATTGGAGATAGGTTGGTAAATGTCACCCAAGTCAAGGATGATATGCCCTTTGTCCCCAATAATCAACCCGGGTTCTTGGAGATATTGAATATAGACCCAATGGAGACGTTTTCGACCATGTACATAAGATGTTCTCCGGGAAAGGCAGCATCTGTCCAGCGGGACATAATAGCTATCGTACACGAGTATATTCCTGAATACCCGCTTCAGATACAACCGCTGAGGGAAGAGATCAATAGCAGGACCAATCACGTGAATCAAGTAAGGAATTTATTTCTTTTATTAGGAGTAATGAGCTTGATTATTTCGATGTTCGGCGTGTATGCCGCGATAGTAACCGACACGAAACATCGGCAGAAAGAGGTCGCTATTAGAAAAGTAAACGGTGCCGGGGTGAAGGATATTCTGCAGCTTTTTGGCAGAATGTATATTAAGATGCTGATTATTAGTCTTGTTATTTCTTTTCCCTTCTTTTTGCTCGCGTTGAATTTAATAGGCCTACTGCATATACAAAACGTGTCGGTCTGGAATTTTCCGTTTTGGTTAGGGTTGATAATCATCGTGGCGGGTTTTGTCTTTATCACTGTCTTCTGGCGCATGTGGCGGACGGCAGGTGTTAACCCGGCAACGATACTCAAGAAAGAATAATCAATATGAAATGAGACTGATGTGCCAATGAGACTAATATGCCAATGAGACCAATACAACTAATGTGCATCATTAAACGATAAAAAAATGAAAACAAAAAACCTGGTTGTTCTTCTTTTCCTGTTGTTCGGGTTGCTACTGAACACGCATGCCTCGGCACCACTTATTATAGAAGGGCAAATAACAAATAGTATCGAACCCAGGCTATACATGCCTATTCAACTGGAATATGGGCTATTCGATATCGATACCATTCCACTGGACATGGACGGGAGGTTCTATCACGTGACTGATAGGGTTACCGTACCTCAAAAAACAGACCTCCGGAATAATGATATCCAATTGAACGACTTTTTTGTTGCTCCGGGATATCATTTGACCATCACGGGCGACGGGGCCGATTTCTTTACATTATTGAAAACTGCAAGAATCGAGGGATCGGAAAGTAATCGTTACAAGATGCTGCATGATTCTATCATGGTCGCACGGATGGACACGACCCGGTGGTATGAATTGAAAGGGGATTCGCTGTTGAACTATATCAGCGAACAGAAACACTTTTCCGACTCACTGGAAAGCGTCGTGTTCAATAAAGAGAATTCAGACGACCCGTATCTTGCTTATTTCGGTGAAATGACCTATCTAAATAACCAGTTTATCCGTTTATACTATTTATTGATGGGTGTGATCTTGGAACATTTAGAAGAAGAAAAAGCTTGGTCCTTTGCTCGCGAAATAGCCGATGGATCTATCCTGAATGATCCTTTCAAAGATGAATACATGATTGCTGATAATTACATGAATTGGTTTTTGACGTCCTACCTCACCTACATGACTAACAAAGATATCCAAGACAATCCTTCGTTAAAAGAGAATAAGAATTATCGCCTGGAGAAGATAAAGAAGCAGTTCAAGGGGGATATCAAAGATTACTTGCTGTTTAAACAACTCGTTTCCATGATGAGAACTCCCGTGCAAACCATCGAGCAGTTAGAGGAGTTCAAGCCGCGCTTTGAAGAGTATATCACGATGATCGAAAACTCTCGCTACAAGGAATCGTTAATGGCCGCGTTGAACGATAAGGAAACTTGGTTAGGAGATACTCGTGATGGAAAAACTGCTCCCTCTTTCACGTTGAAGAACGATAAGGGTGAAATATACTCCTTGGCCGATTTTCGTGGTAAGGTGGTCTACTTGGATCTATGGGCAAGCTGGTGCGCGCCATGTAGGGAACAGGTTCCCGCGCTCCGTGAACTTTATGAAAAATACAAGAACGACGATGGGGTTGTTATCGTCGGGATAGCAGTACATGACGCCTACAACCGTTGGCTAAAAGCATTGGAGGAAGATAAACCCGGGTGGTTACAGTTATACGATGCCGATGGAGTGGTGGCGCGAGCGTACGAAGCCAATGCCATTCCCAAGTATATCCTGATTGACAAAAAAGGAAATATCGTGGATATGAATGCGCCAAAACCAAGCAATATAGAGGTGCTTGAGAAGAAAATAAAGGATGAAATGAGTAAATGATGTGGCAGTGAGACTAATGAGACTAATGAGATTAATATGCTAATGAGACTGATGTGAATATTCCATGATGAAATTACTAGAAATATCGCTGAGGGCGTTGTACAAATCGCGGCTATACACGATAGTGAATATCGTGGGATTGGCCATTAGCCTGGCGTGTGTGGTGATTATTGCCCGATACGTGCACCAGGAAACAACCGTGAATCATTTCGCGAAAGATATCGATAGGACGTACATCTCTTCCGTCGAGTTTCAAAACAGGCAACCCCTGTTTGCCGAAATCAGGCATTTCATGGGAGACGCTAATTCTCATGAAATAGAGAAAGATCCCGCCGTGGAAATGATATCGTATTTTATGGATTTTGAAGATGGAAAGATTGCAGTCGATGAGAATACCTATATCATTAACTCTATGGCTGTAGACAGCAATTTTATTAAAATATTGCCCTACCCGGTACTTCTCGGAATCGTTGAATTTAAGCATCCTAACGACGTGCTTATTACCCAACACCTTGCCCGAAAGATCTTTGGCGACGTGAACCCAGTTGGTCAAACCATCACCTACTCGGGGGGAGAATCCCTGCAAATAATCGGAGTAATAGGGGAGCCGCACACCAAAACGTCCTTTAATTTCGATTTGCTTGTTAATTACGACCTGAAAGATAACTGGTATCGTTCCGGTTACGAGTTGGTACTACTTCGCGAAGGTACCAAAGGGGAGCAAGTTAACCTGAAATACGCCGAATTCACTCATCTCAGATCGTATGGTGAAAATGGGCGGTTCCAACTATACCCCTTCAAGAATTTTTACTCCAACCAAACACACACGCTGTATCAATATGAAAACCCTGTTCTCCTTCGGAGTAATTCGGGAAGCTTGAAGATATTGTCCATGGTCGCGGTTTTTATCCTGTTGGTCGGTATCTTCAACTTTATCAATATTTACCACGTGGTATCGATGCGACGGGCACGGGGACTTGGAATTCGGGCAGTACACGGGGCAAGGCCGCGCGATATTTTCAGCCATATCTATCTCGAGAATGCGGTGATGGTCGTGATCGCGCTCTTTTTATGCTGGTGGTTGATCGAGTTGATCGGGATGCTCTTGTACAAACAACTGGGATTTTCGGTAAAGGCTGATAGTCAGTTCGATTTGATCCTGTCGGCGACGGTACTCTTGCTGCTGCCGCTGCTCACGGCCTTGTATCCTTTTTCACGCTACCTCTTTTCAACTCCCATCACCTCGTTGCAATCAGTTAACGTGGGTGGCGTATCGTCGCGATCCCGCGACCTGTTCCTGTTTTTACAATATACAATAACATTTGGTTTACTGGTGATATCCCTCTTTTTTATGAAACAGATCAGGTATATGCTTGATGCCCACTTGGGGTATAATACCGAAAATGTGATGATGTGTACCCTGATGAGCATGCCGGTCATCGATCTGTCGTCCCCGGAAGCCATGCAAGAATACGGCCGTACTTTGCAATATAATAGTCAGCTTATTAAACAAAAAATGGACGAGTCAACCCTGTTCACGGAATGGACACAGGGAAGGGCATTATACAAGACCGAGGCAACTTACCCGGTAAGTGTTGATGGAAAAGACGATTGGCAACAGGTAAGCGTGGAGTTCACGGATCTTTCTTACATGAACCTGTTCGATTTTCAATTGCTCGAAGGCCGTCTATGGGACACGACCGACGTTTTGCACCAATACAAATGCATTATTAACGAGTCGGCCATGAAGATGCTCGGCATTCAAGATATGAGTTCAGGCCGCTTGCAGTTCCAGAAGAGATTGTGGACCGCGAGTCATTCGGAACTGGATATGAGCCTTAACCCCTCGTATGAAATCGTGGGTGTTGTCAAGGATTTCAATACCGGGCACCTTTCCAAATCGATCGCGTCGTTGATTTTCGTATTTTACGAGCGCGCGAATCCCTTTAGCTTTTTAATGGGCCGTTTCTTGCCCGGAAAAGAGAAGGAGGCGGCGGCTTACTTGGAAGAGTTGCACCGGGAAATAAACGGCAATGCCGACTTCGAGTATAGTTTGCTGGAAGATAATATCGCCAACCTTTACGAGAAAGATAGGCAAGTAAGCAACGTGTATGTTACTTTTTCAATTTTGGCCATGTTTATCTCCTGCCTGGGATTATTCGCGCTATCGCTCTTTGATATCCAGCAACGGCGCCGAGAGATCGCTTTGAGAAAAATAAACGGGGCTATGCGAAAAGATATCATGACCCTGTTATTAAAAAAGTACATGAGACTATTGGGCGCTTCTTTCCTGATTTCTATTCCCTTGTCCTATTTTGTAATCCATCGATACTTAGAGGACTTTGCCTACAAAGCTTCTATCTCGTGGTGGCTGTTTGCCATTGCCGGGATCGTGGTCACCGGTGTATCGCTGGCCACGTTGATGGGACAGGCGAGAAAAGCGATGCGGATTAACCCGGTGGAAGCGTTGGGATCAGAGTAAGCTACTCTTATTTTAAAATGAATATTTGTTGTTTAATAAGGTGTTGAAAATTAGGCGAAAATGAGGATACTAAAAAAATAATATCTATGTTTGCATACAGTCTAAATTTGAAACAAAACAGGATGAAAAACAGTAAATTACTTTTAGTCTTATTCTTCACTGCAAGCCTTGCTTGCAACCAAGAAAAAAAGGTGGAATACCCTCCCTTCTCGGCACGGCAGGTACCGAACAAAGGTGAGAAAGCCATCGTGCATGGGAAAATTAGTAACCTGCATGTTTACCCGCACGTGAACGAGGTGGTTCTCACCTTGCCCGATTTCTCGTTGACGGGAGAGATGCACCTGTCGCCCATCGACTCGACGGGAGAGTTCTATTTTGAAATCTATCCCGTGGTTCCCCGCGAGTTCTCGCTCACGCCTATCGAAGACCGGTTGATGATCGCTCCGGGCGACACGCTCTATATCGAGCACGATTTCTCGGATATCACCAATACCAGGTTCTCCGGTTCTGCCGGGGTGTTGAATCAACAAATAGCCCGCTTCAGGAATCATTATCTGGGGCGTTACAGTTTTTCGTATGAACTGCCTTACATGGATTATAAAGAAGCGTGCGATCAACAGTTAGAAGAAACGTTTGATAAACTCGAGCAATTCCAAAAGGAGCATAACACCTCGGAGTCGTTTAATCTCTGGGCCGATAAGCAGGTGCGACTCGATTATTATGATGCCTTGTTTCATTATCCTACCCAACATTTTTTGAGGACAAAAGAAGACCTTACCGAGAAAGAGGCGTATTATGCTTTTCTGCCAGATGTTGAAAAAACAATAGATGAGGACATGATTTTGATCAGCTACTTCAAGGTCATGAAATGGTACAATATCCGTAAAGGTTTTGGACTGGATCCGATACCAAGGACGCAAGAAAAGCCTTTCTCTGTTGATGAAGCAATGGAATTGTATTATTCTGTTCCGGGTAACAACTTTTTCTCGCAATTCTCTTTGTCAACATACCTTAGCCTTTGGACCAAATCAAATTCAACGAAAGAGATCGAAGGGCATGAAGATCGGTTGGGCGAATTAATTACCCATCCTTTCCTACGGGCTACTTTACAAAATGAATATAACCGGATAAGGGATTTTAAAGACAACCCGGTAATCTATTCTGATGCCGTGATGGGTTATAACAGGCAAGAAGTGGTTGGTACGAATTTTAATCCTGACGACTCTGCGAACGTGGTTAAACATCTTATAGCAGAATATCCCGACAAAGTACTCTACGTTGATGTATGGGCGACATGGTGTAGTCCATGCATAAAGGAAATGCCACACAGCGTGGTACTACACGAAGAATTTGAAGGTAGGCCTGTAGAGTTCGTTTACCTATGCATGGGGGGCGGTCACGAACAATGGCAGGAGACAATCCAAAAAATTAAACTTCCGGGAATACATGTCTACCTCTCTGAAAGCGAGTGGCAAGACCAGATGAAGCGTTTCAATATAAAAGGTATCCCGTATTACCTGTTGTTCAACAAAGAGGGTGTGTTAGTTGATTTTGGTCACCATCTTAGAGCAAGCATTCCTGAAACGAAAACAGCCATCGAGGAGTTGTTGGAACAGTGATTTTCTGCTTGGTATTGCTCTTGGCCTCACTATCTTTAGATAAGACAGGATGCGTTTCGGACAAGTTCGAGAATAAACTCTCGACTTGTCTCTCAACTTTCACTCTCTTTGTAGAGAAAGGAGACAATGATGATGAAAAACGAAGTAATCGCACGTATAGACGTGTCCATTCCTACCGGACGTAAAATAGTTCGTGATCTTGAAAATAGGAGAGTGGTGAAACTTGGATATCCCCTGCCTGAAGGGATAGAAGGGAAAACGTACACGCGTGAAGAGGTATTCGGTAATTTAAGAGCAAAATTGAAGGAGCATTATGATGTAAAATGAAGCGCTGTTCCATCTTTCAAGAGAGAGGTTCGGGCTCCGGCGGGCGAGAGGTGGCGCGGGACTTGCTCTCGGGTAGCGGGATAAACTCCTCGTTGTCGTTTGGGGGAAGGATGATGCGGCCCGACTGCCAGTCGGCCTTGGCCTGCTCGATACGCTCCTCGCGAGAGGAGACAAAATTCCACCAGATGAATCGTTCCCCTAAAGGCTCTCCACCCAGAAGCATGAGCGTGCAGTCTCTCACAGCGGTTAACGTGGGGTGCTCTGTCTTGGAGAATACCAGTAGTTGCCCCATGGTATATCTTCTACCCGCGACCTCCAGTTCTCCCTTGGCTATATAAACACCCCGTTCGGAATGTTCCTTGGGAAGAGCCATCCGGGCGCCAGCGTCCAGGCGGACATCCAAGTAGAAGAGGGGAGAGTGGGTATTTACCTTGCTCTTCAACCCGTAGGCGTCTCCAGCGATCAGTCGCATCCATATGCCGGTGTCGGTGTAGGTGGCAAGCTGCTCGGGTTGGTAATTGGTGAAGGAAGGAGCACACTCTTCGTCGTTCTCCGGAAGCGCTACCCATGTCTGTACCATCTCCAGCGAGTTGTTGGCAAGTAGTTCGGGGTCCTCGAACCGCTCGGAGTGGGATATCCCCCGGCCGGCCGTCATCCAGTTCACTTCTCCCGGCCGGATAGTCTGCAGCGAACCCAGGCTGTCACGGTGGGTCACGTGCCCGTCAAGCAGGTAAGTAACCGTGGATAGGCCGATGTGAGGGTGGGGCAGCACGTCCATATCGGTCAGTTCCGTTGGCTGTAACGAGATGGGGCCCGCGTGATCCATGAAGATAAAAGGGCCTACCATGCGCCGGTGACGGAAAGGCAATATGCGGCGTACTTCCAGTGATTCGCTGATAGCGGCACGGCGAGCGTCGATTATGATTTCTGGCATAATGATATGCTTTATAAAGGATATATTTCTCAAACAATGAAAGCGGTCGATTGTTTATTTTACTATCGATTGTGTCATATTTGGCTGTATAACCACCCGTGAGCTTGAGTTGTTTATTTATCCTTCTGGTTGAGTCGTCGTTTGATCGTGGCGGGATTCCCGGCCACCAGGCAGTCGTCGGGCACGTCACGGGTAACCACGCTACCCGCGGCCACGATGCAACGGTCGCCGATAGTTACCCCCGGCAGGAGGGTGACGTTGCCGCCCAGCCAGCAATCCTCACCGATGGTGATGGGGTAAGCGTACTCTTTTTCTTCCCGCCGCGCCACGTGGTCCATCGGGTGGTTCGGGGTATAGAACTGGCAATTGGGCCCGATGCGGGCATGTTTGCCGATGCGGACATGTCCCCCGCCGACACAGACGGCGTTATAGTTAATGAAAACATCTTCGGCAAGGATAAAGTTGGTGCCATGGTCGCAATGGATGGGCCGGCATATAACGCTTGACCCCGGGATGCCGGGAATGAGTTCCTCGATCACTTCGCGGTAATTATCGTCGAAGATGGTCATTGTCTGTAGTTTGGCACACAGCTTCATCGAATGCTTAAAACTGGCCTGTATCTCCGGGTCCGAGAAATCGGCTAACTCCTCGTTCCGCATCTTTTCAAATTCTGATCGCATACACGTATTTCAAATTTAGTAAATCACGTCATCGAATCATCACATCATTCCTTAATGCCTGTAAAGATATAAAAAAATAGGGGGCATTGAGGCCACCCCGGTTCGCTATATGTTAAACGAAATATGAACAATATCCTTAAAACCTATGTTTACCTTGTAGTTACGTCCCACGTTTTCGGGGTGTATGGATATTGAAAATTCCAAAATAATAAAGTAAAGTTATGGTTAGAATCAATTTAAACACGTTAATTATGTTGAGTATTGTATTGTTTGCTGCCGGGTGTACCGGCACGGGAGATAGGCCGAATACAACCGGGACGGCCGCGATGACAACCACCGCGTTGGATACGAGAACAGCAGATCGACCCCACGTGGCGGTATTGCTGACCGAAGGATTTCAGGACGCGGAAGCGTATATGCCCATCGGTTACCTGGAAAATAAAGAGGTGGATATCACCGTGATTGGTCCCGAGACCGGGCGAGTAAAAGCGTATAACAGCGATTTCGAGATCGTGGTACAAAAAGAGGTGAGCCAAGTGAGCGTGGACGATTTTGACGCGCTGATTCTCCCGGGCGGTAAAGCGCCTGCCTCGTTGAAGGAGAACCCGACGGTAGTGGAGTTTGCCAAAGACTTCTTTAACTCCGGGAAGACAGTGGCTGCCATCTGTCACGGACCGCAAGTACTGGCCGCGGCAGGCGTGCTTCACGAGGTAACAACGACCGGGGTCGGCTCCATTCAAGGAGAACTGGAGGAAGCCGGGGCTACTTACGTGGATGAGGCACTGGTAGTGGATGGAAACCTGATCACCTCACGCGTACCGGGCGATTTGGCGGTATTTAGCAAGGCGATTGAAGAAGCAGTCATCACGAATCGTTAACCGGTTGTTACGCGTCGGCAAGGAAAATGGCATATATTGATTATTACAAGGTACTGGGAGTCGACAAGAACGCGTCGGCAGAAGACATAAAAAAGGCGTATCGCAAGCTGGCCCGCGAGTTGCATCCCGACTTGAACCCGAACGACCAAGAAGCGCAAAAAAAATTCCAGGAGCTCAACGAGGCGAACGAAGTGTTGAGTGATCCGGATAAACGAGCCAAGTACGATAAGTATGGCGGGAATTGGAAGCACGGCGAAGAGTACGAGAAAGCACGACAGCAATACCAAGGGCAACAGCAACGGCAGTGGACCGACCGGGGCGGACAGACCTTCTATACCGAAGGGGATTTCTCGGACGAAGACTTCTCCGATTTTTTCCACTCCATGTTTGGCAGTGGCTTTAGCCATAGGTCAGGCGGGAGGGGAAGCCATGCAAGATTCAAAGGCGGGGACTACCAGGCGGAATCGCGCCTGACCCTCCGCCAAGCCATGCACACGCACCAGCAGACATTGTCGGTGGATGGGAAGAACGTCCGTATCACCGTTCCCGCTGGAATTGCCGATGGGCAAAAAATTAAACTGGCTGGTTACGGCCAGCCGGGAATGAATGGCGGGCCGAACGGCGATCTCTATATCACGTTTTCGATCGACGCCGATCCCGTGTTTAAACGCTTGGGCGATGACGTGTATACCGACGCGTCCATCGACCTCTACACGGCCGTGCTGGGAGGAGAGGCAACCGTCGACACGCTTGACGGGCAAGTCAAAATGACGGTCAAGCCCGGTACCCAGCCCAACGCGAAGCTGCGGTTGAAAGGAAAAGGCTTTCCCGTGTATAGAAAGGAAGGCCACTTTGGCGACCTGTACGTGACGTTGAAAGTGCAATTGCCGGAACACCTGTCCGCCAAGGAAAAGGAACTGTTTACCGAATTATCAAACATCAGGAAACAATGAGTGGAAGCAGATTACTATACAGCGAATGCCTGAGGATCTACGAGATAGAAGAATCATTCATAGAATCGTTGCATGACGCGGGATTAATTCATGTAGTTTCCCAAGACGACGACCGCTTTATTGAATACGATGACCTATCCGATTTGGAACAGTTTATCCGATGGCACTATGAAATGGATATCAACGTGGAAGGCATCGACGCGCTCAGGCATATGCTGCAACGGGTGCGGTCGTTGCAATCGGAGATAGAACGATTGGACAGTGAGCTTCGGTTTTATAAATCTTTATAACAGCGAGTTATCCTCCCCCGGCGCGTACAATGGAAAAGCACCCGAACGATGGCCCGCGCAAGAGTTATTGCCTCGCGAGAGAATAAAACTCCCCTGTAATATCAAAAAAAGAACTAAAAAAAGCTAATGAGCACATCACGTGAATGAATTTGGCTTACATTTGCATCATTGTTGCATTTGATTTGTTGTTTCATCATGACTGTCGAAGAAATTTTAAACGCTCACGATTTAAAAAATACCGGTTGCCGGAAATTTATACTTGGCGAATTGCTGAAAAGCGACACTGCCTTGTCGGAGAACGAGATTAAAGATCCGTTTCCCGAGCTGTTCGACCGGGTGACATTTTATCGTACCCTCAAGACGTTGGAAGAGAAGGAGATTATTCACCGGATCGTGTTGAACGATAACACGGTGAAATATGCCCTCAACCGCCACCACCACGATTTCGAGGAGATGCACTCTCATTTCCATTGCGAGAAGTGCGACGATGTATTGTGCTTGAGTGGAAAAACCAAGTTCGAGGCGGAGCTCCCGCACGATTTTATTAAACGAGAAGTGTACGTGGTTATCGAAGGGCTGTGCGCCGGTTGCGTGCAAAGCACTTGATCTCTCTATTATCAATCCAATGAAACGAGCATTCAAATCACTAAACGCCAAAACGTGATTAAAGCGAGTTCCATACGATACCTTTGAGAGTCAATAATTTTAATCGTATGAGATATTTTGTAATGATGCTGCTAATCGCGGCAGGGACCTCTTATGCTTTCCCAAATGAATATTCCATCAGTGGTTTTGTTCATGACGCGGAGAATGACAGCTACTTGGCGGCGGCAACTGTTTCGTTGATGCCAACCGGCGAGCACGTGCAGGCCGATAGCAACGGGTTCTTCTCTTTCAAGGGGCTTACCCCGGGCAACTACATGCTGTCGATTCGCTTTATCGGGTATGCCGACTACTCGTTGCCACTTGCCCTTTCACGTGATACGTTGCTGCATGTTCACCTCACGCCATCCCGGGTCCGCCTGCAAGAGGTGGTGGTAAATGCTACCCGGAATAACCAACGCGATATTATTGCCCCGTTGCCGGTGGAGGAGATCGGCAGGGGGTACCTGCTCCGGCATAATGCTTCCAATTTCGTACAGTCTTTGTCGTCTCTTCCCGGGCTCGCGTCGATGGATATCGGGGCGGGGTTCTCGAAACCGGTAATCCGGGGGCTGGGATTCAACCGGGTCGCGGTGGTGGACCGGGGCATCGTGCAGCAGAACCAACAGTGGGGAGCGGACCACGGGTTGGAAATTGACCAGTACGACGTGGATAGGGCCCGGGTGCATAAAGGGCCGATGTCGCTCTTTCACGGCTCGGACGCGATCGGTGGCGTGATCGAGGTACTCCCGCCCCTCGTGCCGGAAGAGAATATGTTCCGGGGAGAGGCGGCGCTGATCGCGAAAGGGAACAACGACCTCCTTGGCGCGTCGGTGATGGCAAGCCGCAAATGCGGCAACTGGTTCACCCGGGCAAGGGTTACCATGCAGGATTACGGGGATTACCGGATTCCTACCGATACCATCACGTACCTCACTTGGAAGATGCCGGTGCACGAGCGAAGAATGAAGAATACGGCCGGGCGGGAGTTCAACCTGTCGTTCTCGGCCAACTACGCGGGCGACAAAGGAGACACGTGGTTGCACGTGTCGAATGTTAACGCCAAGAACGGTTTTTTTCCCGGCTCGCACGGCATCCCCTCGTTGCCAAGGCTGGAGCCGGACGGGTCGGCCCGGAACATCGAGTACCCGTATGCCGGGTCGAACCACCTTAAACTGGTGTTGAACCGGGAGCGGCGGTTACCGGCGGGGCTATTAACGTACGACTTGGGATACCAGCAAAACCTGCGGGAAGAGTGGTCGGAGTTTCACACGCACTACGGCAATCAATCGCCGCCGGAGACTAATCCCGGCCTGGAACTGCGGTTCCGGTTAGACACGTGGTCGGCCAACGCGCGCCTGTCGATAGACGAGGAGAAGCGATGGTCGAAAGACATCGGGTTTTCCGCGGAATACCAGCACAACCGGGTAGGGGGTTACTCCTTCCTTTTGCCGGGATTCGACCGGCTGACGGCCGGGGTTTTCTGGTTGAACCGGTTAACGCTCGGTGACGCGTTCACGCTTACCGGGGGCGTCCGCTATGACGCGGGGAGGCTTCACGTGGAGGGATACCATGACGCCTTGTTGGCCGAGTATCTGCTGCGTCAAGGATACGATGAAGATGAGGCCAACCGGTACGCGCGGCGGGCACCCGACCTGCAACGGACGTTCGGCGACTTCTCGGGGTCAGTCGGTTTTCAATACACCCTCACCCCTCGCCATTCCTTGAAAATGAACGCGGGCAAGAGCTTTCGCTATCCCTCGGCAAACGAGCTGGCATCCAACGGGGTGCACCACGGGGCGTTTCGGCACGAGCTGGGGAACGCCGGATTGCGGCCGGAAAGTGGCTACCAGCTGGATATGGAATACCGCTACAGCGCGGAACGGTGGCGGCTCACCCTGAGCCCGTTCCTGACCTATTTCTCCAACTACATCTTTTTGGAGCCTTCGGGTGAATGGTCGGTGCTCCCCCACGCGGGGCAGATGTACGCCTATCGCCAGTCGAAAGCGATGATGGTGGGAGGGGAAGCCGCGGCCGAATACGATATTAATGCCCGGTGGCGGGTATCGGCCAACGTGGAGTACCTCTACAACCGGAACCTCGATGATCATTACCCGTTGCCTTTCTCGCCGCCCACGGTGATCGATACCGAACTCTCGTACACGGGTGGGGGCGGCAAACGGCTCACCTATTACCAGCTGAGAGTGGAGAACCGCTGGGTGATGGCACAAAACCGCATCGCGAAAAACGAGGAGAAGACGCCGGGGACGAACCTGTGGAACTTCGCGGCTCACTTGCACTGGCAAATCGGGGATAGGCGGGTGGTAACCGACCTCCGGGTGGATAACCTGCTGGATCGCGCGTTCTTGAACCACCTTAGCTTTTACCGGAAGCTGAACGCGCCGGAGCCGGGAAGAAATATTCAACTCATTCTACGAATCCCGTTTTAAATTATATCCCAAACTTAATCATTTAAAAAGAATCACACGATGAAGAAAAATGTACTGTTTTTGACAAGCTTGATCCTGTTAGGCACCGCGGCGTTCACTTCCTGCGAGAAAGATGACGTGGATAACGAGAAACCGGTGATCCGGTTGATAGCCCCCGAAGAGGACGAGGAAATTCGCCCCGGTAGTGATATCCATTTCGATGTGGAGTTCTCGGATAACGTGGCCCTCGCGTCTTATAAAGTGAACATTCACGGGGCGTTTGATGGCCACACGCATAGTGCCACGCTATCCACCCGGGCCGAAGAGGAAGGCGAGCCGTTCGAACGGACTTGGCTGGAGAGTGAATTTATCGCGTTGGGCGATGAACCCATCGCGGGGAAGCGCAGCGTGACGGTGCATCACCACCACATCGTGATCCCCGAGACCATTACCGTGGACGGGGTGGAGAAACCAATAAAAGAGGGGCATTACCATTTTATGGTTCACTGTATCGATGAAGCAGGGCTGGAGAGGTTCGTGGCACGGGAGATCGTGATCTCCTCCGAGGCGGATGAACACGATCATCACCACTGATAAGCGCGGGCGATGCAGAAAGGGGCGTTCTCTGGATGATGAGAACGCCCCTTCGTGCATTATTATTGGAAGCTATTATTACTTGATGCCATGCATCAGCTTGTTGAGCTTGGGTGATAGCAGCAACACCAAGAGGCCGGTACCGATGGCGATCCATCCAAACACCGAGTAGACTTCGATGTACCTATTCAACGATTCGGGGCCGGTGGCCACCATTCCCGCTTCCACCGCGCCGCCGGCACCGGTAAGTTTTGCCAGTTGCCCCGCCAGGAAGTTGGATCCCGAAAAGGAGAGGAACCAAGCTCCCATCAGCGTGCCGGTTAATCGTTCGGGCGCCAGCTTGGTTACCATCGACAGGCCGATGGGTGAAATGAACAGCTCTCCCACGGTGTGAAAGAAGTAGATGCCCACGATAATCCAGAGAGGAACCAAGAACGCTTCGTTATGGGTGGAATACCCGAAGCGGGTGATCAGGTAACCAATCCCAAGTAGAATGATCCCGAAGCCGAACTTGGCCGGGATATTGGGGTTGAGATTACGCTCGGAGAGTTTGACCCATAGTACCGAGAAGAGCGATCCCATCAATATGATAAAGAAAGGGTTGAAGAACTGTGTCTGCCCCGCGGTCATCTCGAAAAGCCCGAACACGTTCCTGTCCACGTTGCGGTCGGCAAACAGGGTGAGCGACGAGCCGGCTTGCTCGAAGAGTGCCCAGAAAACGATGTTAAAGAGGCAGAGGATGATGAAGATGATCATCCGGTCTCGGAGTATCTTGCCTCCCTCGATTCCACCCTTTATCAAGGTATATCCCACGTACGCGAAGGTGAAAATCAATAGGATGCCCACCACGTTGTTATAGATGATCATAAAGTAAAGTACCGGCACCAACAGGAAAGAAAGGAGGATGGTGATATGCAGTTGGTTGAGCGGGCCAAAGACCTTTTTGTAGAGCTTCGCGGGGTTGGGCGGGTTGCTCACGTGCTTGTAAAATTTCTGTCCCGCCGTGAAGATGAGGAGCCCCAGCAACATACCGATACCGGCCAACCCGAAGCCGTATTTGAATCCAAACCGTTCGCCTACCCACACCACGACCAGCGTGGCCAATAGTGCACCGATATTGATGCCTATGTAGAAGATCGTGAACCCGGAGTCTCGCCGTGGGTCATTGGGCTTGTAGAGCTTTCCCACGAGGGTAGAGATATTGGCTTTGAAGTACCCGTTACCCACGATGATAGCACCCATGCCGAGGTAGAGCCACGTCTCGTTCCCGCCCAAGATCATGAACTCGCCAATGGCCATCATGATAGCTCCCAAGATGATGGCGATGCGATATCCCAGGATATTGTCGGCGATCCTTCCACCCAGTACCGGTGCCATGTAGACCAGCGCAGTGTACGCGCCATAGATGGCGAATGCCTGTGCATCACCTTGAAGGAGTGATTTCGTGAGGTAGAGCACCAGTAGCCCCCTCATGCCATAATAACAAAATCGCTCCCACATCTCGGAGAAAAAGAGCACGGTCAGCCCCCGCGGGTGGCCAAATAATTGCGGATCTTCCACTTCTATCGCTTCTACTTTCTTCATATGATTATTTGTTTTTTACACTGTGGTGTATGGAAAATATTCATGTAACCTCGCGTCGTGAATATTGATACCCGAAAATAAAGGGCAAAAATAGAAATTCCCAAGAGGGTCACGTAATTAAATTTGTTTTTTTAAAGTTTGATAGGGTTGTATAACAAATTCTTGCACCTTGCTCACGGCGTACCTGTCATGTGAAATACCAAGGTACCTCCATTCATGACATCCTCGTACGCGATAAATTTCTTGTTGTATGGCTGGCCATTCCATTCAATTTTTTCCACGTACATGTTTTCTTTCGAGAGATTTTTGGCTACCATCGTGAACTGTTTCCCGTTACCTACCTTGATGGTCGCCCTAGGAATCTGCGGGGCGCCGATAACCAACTCACCGCTCACCGGGTTCACGGGATAGAAGCCCAAGGCTGAGAAAAGGTACCACGCGGACATCTGGCCGCAGTCGTCGTTGCCTATCAACCCATCGGGTTTGTTCCGGTAAAAATCGGTGCAAATACGGCGCACCAGTCGTTGCGTCTCTTCCGCCCGGTCCAGGTAGGTATAGAGGTAAGCCACGTGATGGCTCGGCTCGTTACCGTGCGCGTACTGGCCGATGAGCCCCGTCACGTCTGCTAGCTCCGCGGGTGCCTCCCCGGTGGTGTTGAAGAGGTAATCGAGTACTTCGGCGGTCTCTTTTTTTCCGCCCAATTGCTCGATGAGTCCTTCGATATCATGCATCACGTGCCAAGTATATTGCAGAGCATTGCCCTCGGTATAGTGGCCTCCAATTTGCGAATCGGCGTGTGCCAGTTCGTACGGGTCAAAAGGCGTGAGCCATTCTCCCTTGGAATCCTTGGGACGAGCGGAGCGGGTCTCCGGGTCGAACAGGTTCTTGTAATATCCTGCCCGTTTCGCGAAGAACGCGTGATCCTCCGTTTTGCCTAATTTCTCGGCCATCAGGGCAGCGGCATAGTCGTCGAATCCACACTCCAGCGTACGAGATACCGATTCGGTCGGGACCAAGTCGTACGGGTAGTACCCGTACTGGTCGTACACTTCCCAGTCTGATTTCGGGTGGGTGCTTTGGGCGATAGATCGTTTGATCTCGCTGTATGCCCGTTCAGCGTCGAATCCTTCGAACCCCTTCAGGTAGGCATCCACGATCATGGGGATGGAGTGGTTCCCGATCATGGTGTAGGTCTCTTGTCCCATGAGTGCCCAGATGGGCAGGTGTCCTTTTTGCTCGCTATAATCGACCATGGAATTCACCAAGTCTGACACGATTTCCGGGCTTAGGATGGTATACATGGGAAACGCGGCCCGGAAGGTATCCCATTGCGAGAGGGTAGAGTAGTACGTGCCGGTGGGCGATTGGCTGATTTTCCGGTTGGGGCCCACGTATTTCCCGTCCACATCAGCGATGTTATTGGGTTGGATGTAAAGGTGGTAGAGCGAAGTGTAAAAGTTGGCTTTGTCGTCGTCCGTCCCTTCAATCTGTACCCGGGAAAAATAGCTGTTCCAAGCGGCACGGGCATTGTCATGCACTGCATCAAAATCCCAGCCGGGCACTTCCGCCTTCAGGTTGGCTCTCGCCCCTTCGATGCCAGTGGTAGACATGGCCACTTTCATCTGCAATACATCCCCCTCTTGCAGGTCGAAATGCAGGACATGGCGTGCTGCTTTCTCGCGCGGGTCTCGTAGTGGAAGCTCTTCGCGGGAGATGATCGGTCGATCGAACTCGATCACGAAAAAATAGGTGCGGTCCACCCATTCCCTGCGGCGAGTGTAGCCGGTGATTACCCGGTCTCCCTCGAACTGTACCTCGTGGCCCAGCACGTGCGTGTGAAACCGGTCGGCGCTCCATACTAGCCCGCTTTGGAAGTCGGCCAACACGCTCGATGCCTTTTCTTCTGCCTTGGTATACGTGTAACGATGAAACGCCACCCGGGGTGAGGTGGTGATCTCCACGCTTACCTCGTTGTCTGCCAGCTCCACGGCATAATAACCCGGGGATGCTTGTTCGGTCGACTTGTTAAACGAACTGCTTAGGTCTTCTCTAACTTCTCCCGCGAAGGGTTGTACCAACAGGTCTCCCAAGTCGACCACCCCCGTACCGTTCAACCGGTTTTGGGAGAATCCGTTGATCCGCTCGTCATCGTAGAAGTAGCCCGAACAATAATCCCAGGAAAAATTACCCGTCTCGGGGCCTGGTTGCATCATGCCCAGCGGGTAAGTGGCCCCGGGGAACGTGTGTCCCGTGAAGGCGGTTCCGATAAACGGGTTCACGTGCCGGGCGAGGTCAGCCTTGCTGTCACTCATCTTCTCTCGTTGCACGCAAGCCAAGACCGGGAGCAGCATCAGCAACCATAAAATACCAGTTCGTTGTAGGTTCATTTTTAGTGTTATATTATTCCAGATTCCAGAATTTCAAGATTTCAAGATTCCAAAATTGAATCGTTGAATCATCAAATCATCAAATCGTTTAATCTTCCTTCTTTGCCCGCTTGGTTTCCCACACGAAATAGAGGATCAGCCCGATGAAGGCTGCCAATGCCGTGAGTTGTGCACCGGTACCGGTTGGGTCTGTCCATAGATTGCTATTGAGCGCGTTGCCGTCCCCTGTAAGGAAGATGATCAGCGCGCCGAGCACGCCAAAGAGGGCCGCTCCCGCGATAAACCCGGAGGAGATGAGGATCGCGCGTTGATGACGGGCAGTTGTCAGTTGCTTGTCTTTACCGCGCTTGTTGATCCAGTGGTTGAGTAATCCGCCCACGATCAGCGGGGTATTTAACTGGATGGGGATAAACATTCCGAGGGCGAATGCCAAGGGCGAGATGCCTAACCAATTAATGAGGATGGCAATGACCGCGCCCACGCCCAGCAGCATCCAGCTGACGCCGCTGCCCGCCATCAGGGGTTCGATGATGGCAGCCATGGCATTGGCCTGTGGTGCCACCATGGGGTTAGGGTGTTCGGGCGTGGCCACGAAACCGTAGGCTTCGTTGAGGATGAAGATGACGGCGCCCACCGTGGCTGCTGATACCAGCGTTCCAAGGAACTTGTAGGATTCCTGCTTGGCCGGGGTGGTACCTATCCAGTAACCGATTTTGAGGTCGGTGACGAAGCCGCCCGCCATGGCCAGCGCGGTACACACCACGCCCCCGATGATGAGCCCGCTCACCATCCCTTGCCATCCTTCAAGTCCCACTGCCACGAGGATTACCGACGAAAGGATGAGGGTCATCAGCGTCATTCCTGACACCGGGTTCGATCCCACGATCGCGATGGCGTTAGCCGCCACGGTAGTAAACAGGAACGAGATAATCGTGATGGTGATAAGTGCCACTACCGCCTGCACGAGGGTGATCTTCACTCCGGCAATAAGGAAGATAAAGATAGCAATCAGCGTGAGAAAGAGAAACAGCATCACGAACGACATCTTCAAGTCGCGGTCGGTGCGCTTCGTTTGTTCTGCATCCCGCGCTGCTCCCGCGGACGATTTTTTGCCGGTGGCCATCTTGAACGCGGTAACGATTACCCCGGACGATTTGATGATGCCGATAATCCCCGCCATGGCGATAGCGCCAATACCGATGGGTCGCACGTACTCCGCGAAGATGGCTTCGGCCGATAGCGCCGCGAAGGGATTTACTCCCCCGCCCGCGAGGGCGGTTAACGCCCCGATCTCGTTGACCAGCGGTACCAGCACCAGCCAAGAGAGGAGTGAGCCTACCGTGATGATAACCGCGTAACGCAGCCCCACCAGGTAGCCAAAACTGAAGATGAGCGCGCTCACGTTGAACTTGAACACCATCTTGAATCGCTCCGCCAGCATGGCACCGGCGGGGATTACCCGGGTGGTGATCTCCTCGCTCCAGAGACGGAAGGTGGAGAAGCAGAAATCAAACAGCCCGCCAATCAGCCCGCTGGTGATTAGCAGCCTGGCTTTGCTCCCTCCCTTTTCACCGGTCATCAGGATCTCCGTGGTGGCCGTGGCCTCGGGAAACGGGAGCTTGCCATGCATATCTTTCACGAAATATTTACGGAACGGGATGAGAAAGAGGATCCCCAGGAACCCGCCCAAGAGGGAGGAGAAAAAGATCTGCCAGAAATTGATCTGTATCTCGGGGTATTTTGCCTGTAGGATATAGAGGCCGGGAATAGTGAATACCGCTCCTGCCACGATAACCCCGGAGGAGGCACCGATGGATTGGATGATCACGTTTTGTCCAAGCGCGTTTTTCCTGCGGAAGGCAGCCGATGCCCCTACCGCGATAATGGAGATGGGGATGGCCGCTTCAAAAACTTGGCCGATCTTTAGCCCCGAGTAAGCGGCGGCGGCCGAGAATATTACCGCCATGAGAAGCCCCATGCCTACCGACCAAGGGGTGACCTCGGTCACCGGCCTGTCGCTCGGGAGCACCGGCTTGTATTCCTCTCCCGGCTTCAATTCCCGATACGCGTTCTCGGGCAGTTCCGTAATTTTCTTTTCGTTTGGTTCCATTCTTTAATGTGACTAATATGCTAATGTGACTAATATGCTAATGTGACTAATGTGACTAATGTGACTAATATGCTAATGTGACTAATATGCCATGTGATTAATAGGGGTGATTTGCTACTCATCGTCAAATCGTCAAATCAATTAAATATGCGAATGTAGTTTCGCGAAATTTTGCCGAAAATACAAAAAATAGCGCAAAGTGCACCCCTCTTTTCCTGTTTTTCCTTTATTAGAACCCGGTTTTCATTTCTCACGCTTGCAAGTACCTCTATTTTCTTCTATTTTTGTAGTGATTTCTGATTTCCCGGATACCCAACCCTGTGCATTCATGTTTCACGAGGCAATATAGAGGGTATCCGCTACAAACAATCATAAAATGAAAAGACTCTTTCTTACCGTTTTCGTGACAATTTGCTTGGCAACCGCTTGGGCACAACAGTACACCTTGGAGGATTTAACGAGCGGGGAATTTAACCCGCGGGGTATTAGCGAGATGATCTCCTCGGAAGATGGGATGCATTATTATCAAGCCGACCCGGGGAAAACCGCAGTTATCAAGTACGCGTACGCTACCGGCGAGGCGGTGGACACCCTCTTTAGTACTCGTGCAGCCCGCGGGGCCACCTTCCCTACCTTCGAGGGATTCCTGGTGAGTCCCGACGAGAATAGGGTGCTGGTCTTCCGTGATCGGGAGCAGGTCTACCGTCGCTCGTTCCGTGCCGATTATTACTACCACGATGTACGCCGCAACCTGGTGAGAAAGTTGAGCGAACAGCCGGGCAAGCAGATGATCCCCACCTTCTCGCCCGATAGTAAAATGGTCGCGTACGTCATTAATAATAATATCTGGCTGACCAAATTCGATTTTGATACCGAAAGCCAAGTGACCAAAGACGGGGAACGAGACAAGATAATCAACGGGGCCACCGACTGGGTGTACGAGGAGGAGTTCGGGGTCACCCGGCTAATGGAGTTCTCTCCCGACAACCAGTTGCTTGCCTTTGTCCGGACCGACGAGTCCGAGGTGAAGGAGTTCTCGTTCCAGACCTTCAACGAGCAGCTCTATCCCAGTTATTACCGGTTCAAGTACCCTAAAGCCGGTGAAGCTAATGCCACCGTGGAATGCCGCGTGTTTGATGTCTCGGCACGCACTACCCGCGCGCTTGACGTGCCCTTGGATGCCGATGGCTATATCCCGCGCGTCAAATTTACCCAAGACCCCGAACAGCTGGCGGTGATGACCCTCAATCGCGATCAGAACCGGTTCGACATGTATTTCGTGAATCCCCGTTCCACGGTGTCCAAGCTGGTACTGAGGGAAGATGCCAAGTACTATATCGACAAGGGGTGGCTTAACTCGATCCATTTCACGAAGGACCGGTTCACGTATGTCTCGGAAAGGGATGGTTACAGCCATATCTACCTTTACGGGAGTTCGGGAACGTTGCCGCGGCAGCGGACAAGTGGCCCACACGACGTGACTTCGCTCTTGGCAGTGGATGAACAACGCGGGTTTGTTTACTACGAGGCAGCGGGCGAATCGTCCCTCCGTCGTGAAATCTACCGGGTGAACATGGATAAAGGGATACCCGAAAAACTTTCGGCGCAGGAGGGGTATAATAACGCCACGTTCAGCAAGCAAGCCAAGTATTACGTCAATCGTTGGTCAAATGCCAATACTCCTACCATGATCACGTTGCACGATGGCAACGGCAAGCAGTTGCGAGTACTGGAATCGAACCAGCCGCTTCGCGACAAGGTGGCCGCGGCAGGATTCCCCCAAAAAGAGTATATCACCGTGATGGCGGCAGATGGTGCCACCCCCCTGAACGGGTGGGTGTTGAAGCCCAAGGATTTCAATCCCGCCCGGAAATACCCGGTAGTGCTGGTGCAATACAGTGGACCCGGCTCGCAGCAAGTACTCGACAGGTACAGCAGGGATTGGTACTACGGGCTCCTCAACGAGGGAATCATGGTGGCCTGCGTGGATGGAAGAGGGACCGGGGCAAGGGGCACGGAGTTTCGGAATAGCACGTATCGAAACTTGGGCATCCGGGAATCAGACGACCAGATCGCGGCAGCACGCTACTTGGCGTCGCTATCCTATATTGACGAGAATAGCATCGGTATCTGGGGGTGGAGCTACGGCGGTTATAACGTGCTCATGAGCATGAGCCGCGGGAACGGGGTCTTTAGCGCCGGGGTGGCCATCGCGCCCGTGACCGATTGGCGTTTTTACGATACCATCTATACCGAGCGCTTCATGCGTACCCCTCAACAGAATAATCTTGGCTACCAGAATGGATCGCCCCTCGCTTTGGCCGGCCAACTGGAAGGCAACTTGTTGCTGATACATGGAACCGCGGACGATAACGTTCACCTTCAAAACTCCATCGAGTACGCGCGGGCATTGATCGAGGTGAACAAGCATTTTGACATGTTCTTTTTTCCGGATAAGGATCATTCCATCCGAGGAGAAAACACCCGAAAATACCTCTATGAAAAAGTAATCGACTATTTTAAAAGCCAAATGTAAATCCCCTTTTCTTGTCGGTTCTCTTCGGCCGGCTCCATACTCCTACCATTTCGCCCTGTATCAAGCAGTATACCTTTGCATTCTTAGCACGTGCTAACTGCTATGGATGCAAGTGTGTAGGCTTTTTTAATGGTCTACGCGGTCGTGCCATCCGGTTTTTATCCTTAAACAAAAAAGAAGGTTTGTTGTTATTAATGGGAATAGTGTGAAACGGGGGGTGCCCTCAATGAAAATAGGAGTTTCTTCATTTTTTTCTAAGGAGGAGCAATTGTTAAGAACGGTCTTTTTTTAGCAATAATTTGTCCTAAATGCGATTTCGCGAAATGCGCGCCGCGAAAATGAGGGGAGGATCAAGTTTAGGGTAAATTTGGCACCGACACAAGATCCACTTCAAAAAGTATACCCGTGGAATTAATAAAGTACATTGAGTGAAAAAATCGCGAACGGGGTACATCCAGTGGTATTCTAATTTATTTTATGGCAGACACATCATATATACAAAAAATATTGAGGAACCCGGCATTTGGATTAATGCCGTTG
>WPCG01041219.1_pt1 | contig 59241 bp, 37 predicted proteins | sample 5403311 | NCBI WGS metagenome assembly WPCG01 (sample SAMN12869467, study PRJNA574797) | sludge metagenome | isolation source: wastewater treatment of Control | place: China:Beijing | collected 2019-05-17
AAAAACCCGCGCCGGGAAGTTCCTGACGCGGGTTTTATCTATCTGTATGTTCCGAAGAGCATTGCTTCGGCACGGTTCCTTAAAACAGTTACGCTTCGGGGGTTGCCTCTTGGAAGAGGTTGGTGCGTTTGTTGGCACTCAACTTCTCGAATTCCTCGCGAGAGCCTACCACCAGTTTCTCGAACTCCCGTTGGCCGGTTCCGGCAGGGATGAGATGGCCCACGATCACGTTCTCCTTCAACCCTTCCAGCGTGTCGGTCTTGCCGTTGATAGCGGCATCGTTCAACACCTTGGTGGTCTCCTGGAACGAGGCGGCCGACATGAAGCTGGTTGTCTGGAGCGCGGCACGGGTGATACCTTGTAGTACCTGGTTGGCGGTGGCGGGCACCGCGTCGCGGGCGTCCACCGGCTTGAGGTCGCGTCGCTTGAGCGAGCTGTTCTCGTCGCGCAGCTTGCGCACGGTGACGATCTGTCCCGGCTCGAACAGTTGCGAGTCGCCGGCATCCACGATCACTTTCTTGCCCCAGATGCGGTCGTTCTCTTCCATCATCTCGTGCTTGTCTACCAGCTGCTGTTCCAAGAAGCGGGTGTCGCCCGGATCTACTACCTCTACCTTGCGCATCATCTGGCGAACGATCACCTCGAAGTGCTTGTCGTTGATCTTCACCCCTTGCAGGCGATAGACGTCTTGCACCTCGTTCACGATGTACTCCTGAACGGCGGTCGGTCCCATGATGGCGAGAATGTCGGAGGGCGTGATGGCCCCGTCAGAAAGCGGCATTCCCGCGCGGATATAGTCGTTTTCCTGCACCAAGATCTGCTTGGACAGCGGAACCATGTACTTCTTGGTTTCCCCTGTTTTGGAGGTTACCGAGATCTCTTGGTTGCCTCGCTTGATGCGGCCGAACGACACCTCGCCGTCGATTTCCGACACCACGGCCGGGTTGGACGGGTTACGTGCTTCAAACAGCTCGGTAACCCGCGGCAGACCTCCGGTGATGTCACCCGACTTGCCGACGGCACGCGGTATCTTCACCAGGGTGTCCCCCGCCTTGATATTGTCGTCCTCGTTCTTCACGATGTGCGACCCAAGGGGAAGGGTATAGGTACGCAGGATATTGTCGTCCGCGTCCACGATATGGGCCGAGGGTGCCTTTGTCTTGTCGCGCGATTCGATAATAACCTTCTCTTTCAAGCCGGTTTGCTCGTCGGATTCCACCTTGTAGGTAAGGTTCTCGGTGAAGTTCTCGAACCGGATCTTCCCGGTTGCTTCCGAGACGATAACCGCGTTGAAGGGGTCCCACTCGCAAATCAGGTCGCCCTTCTTCACCTTGTCTCCCTGGTTGAAATAGAGCTTCGAGCCGTAAGGTACGTTGTGGGATACCAGCACGATCTTGGTGTTGGGGTCGATTACCCGCATTTCCACCAGACGGCTTACCACCACCTTGTAGGGCTTGCCTTCGGAATCGGTGGTCTCCACGTAGCGCAATTCATCGAACTCGAGGAGCCCGTCGTACTTGGTGACGATCCGGCTCTCGGACGCGATGTTTGACGCGATACCTCCCACGTGGAAGGTGCGGAGCGTGAGCTGTGTTCCCGGTTCCCCGATCGATTGGGCAGCAATAACACCCACGGCTTCCCCTTTCTGCACCATTGCCCCGGAGGCAAGATTTCGCCCGTAACACTTGGCACAGACGCCTTGCGATGATTCGCAGGTGAGTACCGACCGGATTTCGACCCGTTCGATGGGTGACTCGTCGATTTTCTTCGCAATGTCTTCGGTGATCTCTTCCCCGGAGTGTACCATGATGTCTCCCGTGTGCGGGTGTTGTACATCGTGCACGGATACACGTCCCAGTATACGCTCGTAGAGCGAGGCGATCGTTTCGTCATTATTCTTGATGGCGGTGGCAGTCAGCCCGCGCAGGGTACCGCAGTCCTCTTCGTTGATGATCACGTCTTGTGACACGTCCACCAAACGACGGGTCAGGTAACCGGCGTCGGCCGTTTTCAGGGCGGTATCGGCAAGACCTTTACGTGCCCCGTGGGTGGAGATAAAGTACTCCAGTACTGACAGCCCCTCCTTGAAGTTTGCAAGAATGGGGTTCTCGATAATCTGTGCCCCCTCGGCACCGCTCTTCTGCGGTTTAGCCATGAGTCCACGCATACCCGATAGCTGGCGGATTTGCTCACGCGAACCACGCGCCCCGGAGTCGAGCATCATGTATACCGAGTTAAATCCTTGGTCGTCTTCCGAAAGTTGCTTCATCAAGATATTCGACAGCTTGGAGTTAATGTGCGTCCACGTGTCGATGATCTGGTTGTAACGCTCGTTGTAGGTAATGAACCCCATGTTATAGTTGTCCATGATCTGCTCTACCTCGGCGTATCCTTCCTGGATAAGGTCGTCCTTTTCCTTCGGTATAATCACGTCTTCGAGGTTGAACGAGAGTCCCCCCCGGAATGCCATGTTGTACCCCAAGTCTTTGATGTCGTCGAGGTACTGTGCCGTGCGAGCCACGCCGCAGGTCTTGATAACCTTGCCAATGATATCGCGGAGCGATTTCTTGGAGAGCAACTCGTTCACGTAGCCTACCTCCTTAGGAATGGCGTCGTTGGTGATAACTCGTCCCACGCTGGTTTCGTGCATCTTACGCACGGGATTCCCCTCTTCATCGATGTCGTCCACGACCACTTTCACGAGCGCGTGGATATCCACCGCGCCTTCGTTGTACGCGATGATCGCTTCTTCCTCGCCGTAGAAAGTCATTCCTTCGCCCTTCGCGCCCGGGCGTATCTTGGTGATGTAATATAGTCCCAGTACCATGTCTTGCGATGGTACGGTAATGGGCGCCCCGTTCGCGGGGTTCAGGATGTTATGTGATGCCAACATCAGCAGTTGTGCCTCGAGGATGGCCTCGTTGCCCAACGGCAAGTGCACCGCCATCTGGTCGCCGTCGAAGTCGGCGTTAAACGCCGTACACGCGAGCGGGTGCAGTTGGATGGCTTTTCCCTCGATCAGCTTGGGCTGAAACGCTTGGATACCCAAGCGGTGAAGGGTAGGGGCGCGGTTTAGCAACACCGGGTGCCCTTTCATCACGTATTCCAGGATGTCGTACACGACCGGCTCTTTGCGGTCTACGATCTTCTTCGCCGATTTCACCGTTTTCACGATGCCGCGCTCGATGAGCTTACGGATGATAAACGGTTTATACAGTTCGGCTGCCATGTCCTTGGGCAGTCCGCATTCATGCATTTTTAGTTCGGGACCCACCACGATCACCGAACGTGCCGAGTAGTCCACACGCTTCCCTAACAGGTTCTGGCGGAAACGTCCTTGCTTCCCTTTCAGGCTGTCGGAAAGTGATTTCAAGGGACGGTTTGATTCGGTCTTGATCGCGCTCGATTTTCTCGAGTTATCAAACAGCGAGTCCACCGCCTCTTGGAGCATGCGCTTCTCGTTGCGGAGGATCACGTCGGGAGCCTTGATATCAATCAGTCGCTTCAACCGGTTGTTGCGGATGATGACCCGGCGATACAGGTCGTTGAGATCCGACGTGGCAAAGCGCCCCCCGTCCAGCGGGACCAGCGGACGCAGGTCGGGCGGGATCACGGGTACTACCTTCATGATCATCCACTCCGGCTTGTTGATGTTCTTGGAGCCGCGGAATGCCTCTACTACCTGCAGTTGCTTCAGTGCTTCGTTTTTGCGTTGCTGTGACGTGTCGGTGCTGGCGCGGTGGCGTAGCTGGTTGGCCAGCTTGTCCAAGTTCAGTCGCTCGAGCAGGTCGAGGATAGCTTCCGCTCCCATCTTCGCGATGAACTTGTTCGGATCGGTGTCTTCGAGCATCTGGTTCTCCTTGGGCAACGAATCCAACAGTTCCAAGTACTCGTCCTCCGTGAGGAGGTCCCGTTCACTTACCTGATCTTCGAGCGCACCCGCTTGTACCACCACGTACCTTTCGTAGTAGATGATGGAGTCCATCTTCTTGGTCGGGATTCCCAGGAGGTAGCCGATCTTGTTGGGCAGTGACCGGAAATACCAGATATGTGCCACGGGAACCACGAGGTGGATGTGGCCGGTACGTTCGCGACGCACCTTTTTCTCGGTTACTTCCACGCCGCAACGGTCGCACACGATGCCCTTGTAGCGAATACGCTTGTATTTGCCACAGTGGCACTCGTAGTCCTTCACGGGACCAAAGATGCGTTCGCAGAAAAGGCCATCGCGTTCCGGCTTATACGTGCGGTAGTTGATGGTTTCCGGCTTCAGGACCTCGCCAAAAGAGTTCTCAAGAATCTGTTCCGGCGATGCCAGCCCAATAGTGATTTTTGAAAAGTTACTCTTTATTTTAGTGTCTTTTCTAAATGCCATATTTTTAATGTGCTAATTTGTCAATATGCTAATTTGCCAATGGACGGAGTCAATAAGACTAATATGCCAATGTGCCAATGAGACTAATTATTAATTATTAATTCTTCATTATTCATTTTTAATTGCTCATTGATTAGTCAAGGCTGATATTGAGCCCTAATCCTCTCAGCTCGTGGAGCAACACGTTCAATGATTCGGGTATACCGGCCTGTGGCATGTATTCTCCCTTCACGATAGCTTCGTATGCCTTGGAGCGTCCTACCACGTCGTCTGACTTTATGGTGAGGATCTCTTGCAGGATATGCGCCGCGCCGAATGCCTCGAGGGCCCATACCTCCATCTCCCCGAAACGCTGGCCTCCAAACTGCGCTTTACCACCCAACGGCTGTTGCGTGATGAGCGAGTAGGGACCGATCGAGCGGGAGTGCATTTTATCTTCTACCATGTGTCCCAGCTTGAGCATGTAGATGATACCCACGGTTGCCGGTTGGTCGAATCGTTCACCGGTACCGCCGTCGTACAGGTACGTCTTACCGTATGCCGGTACGTCTGCCTTGTCGGTCCACGTGTTCAGGTCGTCCAACGATGCTCCATCGAAGATGGGCGTCGCGAATTTCATCTCGAGTTTTTCTCCTGCCCAGCCGAGCACCGTCTCGAATATCTGCCCCAGGTTCATACGCGAAGGTACTCCTAACGGGTTCAACACGATGTCTACCGGTGTACCGTCAGAGAGGAAAGGCATGTCTTCCTGGCGAACGATCTTGGAAACAATACCCTTGTTCCCGTGACGTCCTGCCATCTTGTCGCCGACCTGTATCTTACGCTTTTTGGCCACGTACACTTTCGCGATCTGCATGATGCCCGAGGGCAGTTCGTCGCCAATGGTGAAGTCGAACCGCTTGCGCTTGAGTTCGGCATCCAGTTCCTTGAAGCGACGCAGGTAGTTGATGACGGTGGTCCGGATCAACTCGTTCTTGTGCGTGTCGCTGGTCCACTTGCTCAACTGAACCGCTTGGTAGTCGATGTCGGTGAGTACCTTCATGGTAAACTTGGCGCCCTTGGGCACGATATCCATGTTGGTATAGTCCTTCACTCCCGCGGAGTTTTTTCCTTCGGTGAGCTTCAGCAGCTTCTCAATCAGTACTTTTTTCAGTTCAGCCGCCTTCTCTTCGTACTCCTCTTCCAACTTGGGAAGGAGCGCTTTATTAGAGAGCTTTGTTTTTCCTTTCTTGGATGCCTTGGAGAAGAGGTTGCTGTGTACCACCACCCCTTTGAGCGAGGGCGATGCCTTTAGCGAGGCGTCTTTCACGTCGCCTGCCTTGTCTCCAAAGATAGCGCGCAGCAGTTTCTCCTCGGGCGAAGGATCGGATTCTCCTTTCGGGGTGATCTTCCCGATGAGGATATCTCCCGGTTTCACACGTGCCCCAACGCGGATGATACCGCGCTCGTCGAGGTCCTTGGTTGCTTCCTCGCTCACGTTGGGGATATCGGAGGTGAGCTCTTCCATTCCCCGTTTGGTTTCTCGCACTTCCAGCGAGAACTCTTCCACGTGCACCGAGGTGAATACGTCGTCGCTCACCATGCGTTCGCTGAGCACGATCGCGTCCTCAAAGTTGTAGCCCTTCCACGGCATGAACGCCACTTTCAGGTTCTTCCCGAGTGCCAGTTCACCGTTTTCGGTGGCGTATCCTTCGGTGAGTATCTCCCCGGCTTTTACCTTTTGGCCCACCTTGCAAAGCGGGTGCAGGTCGATGGTCGTGTTCTGGTTGGTCTTCCGGAACTTGGGAATATTGTATGTTTTTACCGCGTCCTCGAAGCTGGTGAATTCCTCTTCTTCGGTGCGGTCGTACTTGATCTTGATGGTGTTGGCATCCACGTAGATGACTTCGCCGTTGCCCTCGGCCATGATCTGGGTACGAGAGTCTTTGATAACCTGGTCCTCGATGCCGGTACCCACGATGGGTGCTTCGGGACGGACCAGCGGTACTGCCTGGCGCATCATGTTGGATCCCATCAGCGCGCGGTTAGCATCGTCGTGCTCCAGGAAGGGAATGAGCGACGCGGCAATGGAGGCGATCTGCATGGGCGAGACGTCCATCAGTTCTACTTCGTCGGGTGCTACCACCGGGTAGTCGGCGTCTTGCCTTGCTTTCACCCGCTGGTTCACGAAATTCCCTTTGTCGTCGAGAGGCGCGTTCCCCTGCGCGATCATGCGGTCTTCCTCCTCTTCGGCGGCCAAGTAGATGACCTCGTTGTTGTTGACGTTAACTACCCCGTCCTCGACCTTGCGGTAGGGGGTTTCAATAAAGCCGAGGTCGTTAATTTTCGCGTAAACGCAGAGCGACGAGATAAGCCCGATGTTGGGGCCTTCCGGCGTCTCGATGGGGCAGAGGCGCCCGTAGTGCGTGAAGTGCACGTCACGTACCTCGAAGCCGGCACGTTCACGGGAGAGCCCGCCGGGCCCGAGTGCCGAGAGACGCCGCTTGTGGGTGATTTCTGCCAGTGGATTGGTTTGGTCCATGAACTGCGACAGCGCGTTGGTACCAAAGAAGGTGTTGATCACCGACGAGATGGTTTTCGCGTTGATCAAGTCGATGGGGGTAAACACCTCGTTGTCCCGCACGTTCATCCGTTCGCGAATAATCCGGGCCATGCGGTTCAGCCCCACGCCGAACTGGGTATAGAGTTGTTCTCCCACCGTGCGTACGCGGCGGTTGCTCAGGTGGTCGATATCGTCCACCACTGCTTTAGAATTGACCAGCTCGATGAGGTACTTGATGATCTCGATGATGTCCTCCTTGGTGAGTACGCGTACGTCCACATCAATCTCGAGGTTCAGTTTCTTGTTGATCCGGTAGCGGCCTACATCGCCCAAGTCGTACCTTTTCTCGGAGAAGAAGAGGTTGTTGATCACCTCCCGTGCACTGGCATCGTCGGCCGGCTCGGCACTCCGCAGCTGGCGGTAGATATGGCGTATGGCATCAATTTCCGTGTTGCTGGGGTCTTTCTGCAGCGTGTTGTAGATGATGGAGAAATCGCTGGTGTTGGCTGCCTCTTTATGAAGCAGGATATAGGAGACACCCGACTCGATGATCTCGTCGATATGCTCCTGTTCCAGGATGGTTTCCCGTTCGATGATCACCTCGTTTCGCTCGATGGAGGTCACCTCCCCGGTATCTTCGTCCACGAAGTCTTCCATCCACGATTTCAGTACGCGGGCGGCGAGCTTGCGGCCAAGCACCTTCTTGAGGTTCGTTTTGTTTGCCTTCACCTCTTCAGCCAGGTCGAATATCTCGAGAATATCCTTGTCGCTCTCGAATCCAATGGCGCGCAGAAGCGTGGTGACAGGTAGTTTTTTCTTACGATCGATGTACGCGTACATCACGTTGTTGATGTCGGTAGCAAATTCGATCCATGATCCCTTGAAAGGGATGATTCGTGCCGAGTAGAGCACGGTACCGTTCGCGTGGAGGCTTTGTCCGAAGAAAACACCTGGTGAACGGTGCAACTGTGACACGATCACCCGTTCGGCCCCGTTAATCACGAAGGTTCCTTTTTCGGTCATATACGGGATGGTTCCCAAGTAAACGTCCTGTATAACAGGAGTAAAGTCTTCGTGGTCGGGATCGGTGCAGTAGAGGTAAAGCTTGGCCTTGAGCGGAACGCTATAGGTTAGCCCTCTGTCGATACACTCCTCGATGGTGTAGCGGGGGGGATCAACATAGTAATCCAAAAATTCGAGAACGAAATTATTCCGGGTATCGGCGATCGGGAAATTCTCCGTGAAAACCTTGTACAGCCCTTCATTTTTTCTGCTCTCGGGGGGGGCGTCGAGCTGAATAAAATCCTGGAAGGATTTTAATTGAATTTCCAAAAAATCGGGGAAATCCATGGGGTTTTTGATCGACGCGAAATTTATTCTTTGATTGGCGTTTTTTGAAGACATGGGAATGAGTTTATGAACCTACTATATATTGACACAAAAGGTTAAGAATCTTCAGGTAGAAGATTCCTAACCGTATTAACCTAAATTAGGTGAATCTTATTTAAGCTCAACTTCTGCTCCAGCCTCTTCAAGTTGTTTTTTCAAAGCGTCTGCTTCGTCTTTTGTTACACCTTTTTTCAATTCGCTGGGAGCGCTGTCGACCAAGTCCTTGGATTCTTTCAGGCCAAGTCCGGTGAGCTCTTTCACTGCTTTTACCACGGCAAGTTTTGCTCCACCCGGGCTTTTGAGGATCACATCGAACGATGTTTTTTCTTCTACAGCGTCCTCGCCACCCCCGGCAGGTCCCGCGGCAACAGCAACTGCTGCAGCAGCCGGCTCGATACCGTATTCAGTTTTTAAAATTTCGGCCAGTTCGTTAACCTCTTTCACTGTCAAGTTAACCAAGTCTTCAGCAAATTTTTTTAAGTCTGCCATTGTTGTATTTATTTTAATTGATTACTAGTTCTGTTTGTTGTGTATAACACTACTGAGTTTTGTGATTTTTGTAGACTCACTCTTCACGGGGCGTACTGGTCCTTTTGGTGTCCGCTTCTCTTTTTATCATGTTGATAACCTAATCAAGTTCTTTGTTGATCCGGTGAGGCGTTCGTTGGACTTTTTGCTCCGGTTCAACGAGTTAGTCTTCTTTTTCCGACAACGTTTGTAATACTCCGTGGAGCAGTGAACCGCCGGATTGAAGCGCGGAGATAACATTCTTCGCGGGAGATTGCAGGAGCCCGATAACGTCTCCGATAAGTTCTGTCTTGCTTTTGATGCTTACCAGGTCCTTCAATGTTTCTGCACCCACGAAGAAGCTCTCTTGCACGTAAGCGCCTTTGAGCGAGGGTACTTTGTCGGCTTTGTATTTATCAATAAGCTTGGCAGGCGCGTTCGCCACGTTAGAAAACATGATGGCGGTATTCCCTTTTAGTATGGGATATAGCTCTTCGTAGTTTTCTTCGAGTGACTCGAATGCTTTCTGCAGCAAGGTGTTTTTTACCACCATCAGCTTGATATCCTGCTTGGAACACTCTCTTCTCAGGTTACTCGTTTTCGCGGCGTTGAGCGTCGCGATATCGGTAAGGTAGAAGTTCTCGTACTCCTTCAGGTTCGCTGCTATCTGTTCTATAATCTGTTGTTTATCTTCCTTTTTCATATGATTAAAACTATTGAATTCAAGTGTATCATATGGAACTCGCTTTAATCATGTTCTTGTGTTTAATGATTCAAACGCTCGTTTCATACAATTAATTCATTTAATGCTACTAGTCCTCCAACGATTTTGTCTCGAGTTTGATCCCGGGGCTCATCGTGCTAGAAAGATAAATACTTCTGATATAGGTACCTTTAGCTGCCGTCGGCTTCAATTTGATCAACGTTTGGATAAATTCCTTCGCGTTGTCTCGAATCTGTTCTGGCGTGAAAGATACTTTCCCGATAGAGGTGTGAATAATACCTGCTTTGTCTACTTTAAAGTCGATTTTTCCTTGTTTTACTTCCTTCACGGCAGTTGCCACGTCGGGAGTAACGGTTCCGCTCTTTGGGTTAGGCATGAGCCCGCGCGGCCCTAAAACACGGCCGAGGGCACCAATCTTACCCATGATCTGCGGCTGGGTGATGATCACGTCCACATCGGTCCAACCTCCTTTAATTTTTTCGATATATTCATCCAGTCCTACATAGTCTGCGCCGGCTTCTTTTGCAGCGGCTTCAGCCTCTGGAGAACACAATACAAGAACTCTTACTTGTTTTCCTGTCCCATGTGGTAAAGAGACAACGCCTCTTACCATCTGGTTGGCTTTACGCGGGTCTACGCCGAGGCGTACGTCGATATCTACCGAGGCATCAAACTTGGCATTGGTAATCTCCTTTACCAGTTTAGATGCTTCACTTAGTGTATAAGATTTTCCCTCTTCAATCTTGCTTAAAGCCAACTTTTGATTTTTTGTTAGTTTACTCATGTCTCAATTGAAGTTTTAATTATTTTGATTTGTCGGGAAATCCCCTGATACCGTGATACCCATGCTTCGAGCCGTTCCGGCTACCATCCGCATCGCGGATTCAAGCGTGAAGCAGTTCAAGTCGGTCATTTTCTCCTCGGCGATCGTCTTTACCTGGTCCCAGGTAATTTTAGCGATTTTCGCGCGATTAGGCTCGGCAGAGCCACCCTTCTTCTTGCTTACTTCTAATAATTGAATCGCAACCGGTGGTGTTTTAACAATAAAATCAAAAGACTTGTCGGTATAATAAGTGATTACCACGGGCAATACTTTACCGGCCTTGTCCTGAGTTCTGGCATTGAATTGCTTGCAAAACTCCATGATGTTAATCCCCTTGGAACCTAACGCAGGTCCCACGGGTGGAGATGGATTTGCAGCTCCTCCTTTAATTTGTAATTTTAGTTGTCCGGCAACTTCTTTAGCCATTTGTTTGATTTTAATTAATTACGGTTTTCGAAACAGTTGAAGAATTTACAGAATCTGCGTAACCAAATTGCTAGTTATTCCTTCTCTACTTGCATATAACTCAACTCGAGGAGTTGTTTTCGTCCGAAAATTTTAACCATCACTTTGAGTTTCTTTCTCTCTTCGTTCACTTCCTCTACTTCGCCGGAGAAGCTGCTGAAGGGACCGTTAATCACCTTCACGTTTTCTCCCACGTAATATTTCATATCCATTTCTTCGCCAGCCTCTTCCAGCTCATCCATCGTTCCGAGGATGCGCTTCACCTCCGACTCCTTCAATGGTTGAGGATTGGTGGTGTTGGGCAGAAAACCGGCCACGTAATTGATATTCTTTAGTTCGTGAATAACCTCTCCCGTTAGTTCAGCCTCAATAAGCACGTACCCGGGAAGATAAGCGCGTTCTTTCATCACTTTCTTTCCGTTTCGTACCGTGTAAGTCTTTTCCGTGGGAATGAGGACCTGAGAAATGTATTTCCCTAAATCGGATTTTTTAATCTCTGACTCAAGATACTCTTTGACTTTATTTTCTTTACCACTAACGGAACGTAACACGTACCATTTTTTTCTCTCATCAGTCATCGTCTCTTACCTTCAGAATTATAAAATACCGTAGAGTAACTTCAGTATCCACTCGAAGAGCGAATCCATTCCGAACACCACCAAGGCAATTATAAGGGAAGCAATCATTACAATTACCGTGCTGCCGGAAAGTTCTTCTCTGGATGGCCAGGACACCTTATGAACTAACTCGTTATAAGAGTCCTTTAAATATGCAACTATTTTTTTCATTGAATTCGGATCGTTTCGCACGGGTCGAGAGACTCGAACTCCCGACACCTGGTTTTGGAGACCAGTGCTCTACCAACTGAGCTAGACCCGTATTAACCCCCGCCACCTCTTCCATGATAACAGGAGGAGTAGTTTGGCGGGGTTTTTTATTTGTAACCGTTCATTCTCTTCTCTTAAAAGTAAAGAGAGAGGATGTAGGGTTAGTCAACCAGTTCGGTGATCTGTCCGGCACCTACTGTACGGCCGCCTTCACGGATCGCGAAACGAAGTCCCACGCTACATGCCACGGGGTAGATCAATTCTACTTCAATGGTCACGTTGTCGCCGGGCATTACCATCTCCACGCCTTCGGGAAGGTGTACTTCACCGGTAACGTCAAGCGTGCGGATATAGAACTGCGGGCGGTACTTGTTGTGGAATGGCGTGTGACGGCCACCTTCTTCTTTCTTCAAGATATACACCTCTGCCTTGAACTTGGAGTGAGGTTTTACCTTGCCGGGGTGAGAAATCACCATACCGCGTTTGATATCGTCTTTGTCGATACCGCGCAGCAGCAGTCCCACGTTATCGCCTGCTTGTCCTTCGTCGAGGATCTTGCGGAACATCTCCACACCGGTAACAACTGATTTCCGGCCTTCGGCACCCAGTCCGATGATTTGTACTTCTTCACCGGTTTTGATGATACCGGTTTCGATACGTCCGGTAGCCACGGTTCCGCGTCCGGTAATAGAGAACACGTCTTCCACGGGCATCAAGAAGGGCTTGTCCACGTCGCGCGGGGGCAGCGGGATCCAAGTGTCAACGGCATCCATCAGCTCCATGATCTTCTCTTCCCATTTGGGTTCGCCGTTAAGGCCTCCCAAGGCAGATCCTTGGATGACGGGCGTGTTGTCGCCATCAAAATCGTAGAACGAAAGCAGTTCGCGCATTTCCATTTCCACGAGTTCCAGCATTTCTTCGTCGTCTACCAAGTCTACCTTGTTCATGAAAACAACCAGCCTGGGAACGTTCACCTGACGTGCAAGAAGTATATGTTCGCGTGTTTGAGGCATGGGACCGTCTGTTGCCGCAACCACGATGATGGCACCGTCCATCTGTGCAGCACCCGTAACCATGTTCTTCACGTAGTCAGCGTGACCAGGGCAGTCAACGTGCGCGTAGTGACGGTTTGCTGTTTCGTATTCAACGTGTGAAGTATTGATCGTGATACCTCTTTCCTTTTCTTCGGGAGCGTTGTCGATCGAGTCGAACGAACGAGCCTGCGAGAATCCCCTTTTTCCTAAAACGGCAGTTATAGCAGCCGTTAAAGTAGTCTTACCGTGGTCAACGTGACCGATGGTACCGATGTTCACGTGCGGTTTTGTCCGGGAAAAATGTTCTTTTGCCATAAAATGTCCTATTAATTAGTGTAAATAAAATATGTATTTTCTATACGGATCGCTTAAAATAGAGAAACTCAAGACAAAAGACCCCTTTTTGGCCTTATTCTTGATGAGACGCCATATCTTACTCGAGCCGATGGCGGGAATTGAACCCGCGACCTCTTCCTTACCAAGGAAGTGCTCTACCACTGAGCTACATAGGCGAAAAAAAGAGAGCGGAAGACGGGACTCAAACCCGCGACCCTCAGCTTGGAAGGCTAATGCTCTATCAACTGAGCTACTTCCGCGATACTAATGTGCCGATGTGGCTAATATGCTAATAAGACTAATTTTAATTGGCATATTGGCATATCGAGTAATTTGCACATTGAACACGTGGGCAGTGATGGATTCGAACCACCGTAGGCGTAAGCCAGCTGAGTTACAGTCAGCCCCATTTGGCCACTCTGGTAACTGCCCCCAATCTTGATTTTGAGCCTCTTGTCGGATTCGAACCAACGACCCCGAGATTACAAATCACGTGCTCTGGCCAACTGAGCTAAAGAGGCTTATAGTCTTGATATTAACCGTTCCTCCCTAAACTTAAGAGAGAAACGGTCGCAAAGGTAGTGATATTTTTCTTGATGCCAAAACTTTTACTCTAAATTTTGCTGATTATCGTTCCTTTTTCTCTTTCGATTTCATGATCTGTTTTTCGATTGCCATCGTGCAGAGGTCAACGGCCTCTTCAAACGTGTCTGCCTTCTTGTTCGCGAAGGCTTCACCATGCCTGAGGAGTAGCTTCACCGCGGCATCTTTATTTTTCGCGGTCTCGGGTTTTATCACTTTCAGGATGACTTCAGCCTGGATGATGTCGTCCGTGAATCGATCCAGCTTCTTGATTTTCTTTTCCACGAATGTTTTCAGTTGTTCGGTCGCGTCAAAATTTACTGATTGAATTGTTAGTTCCATACTATTCCTCCGTTTTATTTGCTCTTGGGTGAGCGTGTTGATATGTCTTTTTCATCTCTTCAAATGTCACATGTGTATAGACCTCCGTCGAAGCAAGGCTCGCGTGTCCGAGCAGCTCCTTCACCGCGTTTATCTCGGCCCCGTTGTTTAACATCCCGGTAGCGAAGGAGTGGCGAAGCACGTGCGGGCTTTTTTTCGAGAGGGTGGGGATGCTGTCAAGATGGCTTCGGACAACGTTGTAAACGAGCTTGGGATAGAGCGGCCCTCCATCTTCTTTAACAAAAAGGAACGGCGATTTGTTCTCGATTTCGGTGTCTCTCACCGCTATATAATGGTGTAGTTTTTTTTTCGTTTCGTCCGAGAAGGGGATGATCCGTTGCTTGTTCCTTTTCCCCGTTACGCGGAGCGTCCCGGCATAAAAATCAATGTCGGTGTCTTTTAGCGTGATAAGCTCTGCCCGCCGCATTCCTGTCACGTAAAGAAGTTCGATTATGAACCGGTCGCGTTCTCCCCTGAAGTCTTCCGTGTAGGTGTTCCCGTCGTCCAAGATATTCTCCATTTGTTTAGAGTTCACGAAGGTGGGGAGCCTACGTTGGGCCTTTGGCCCCGTGATAGTTTCTGTCGGATCGCGTTCAATTGCCCCTTGCTTTTTCAAGTAGCGGAAAAAGGATTTCACCGCGCTGAGCTTCCTGTTCACTGTCCGGGGCTTGAGCCCTTGTTCCATCAGCGTGCCAATCCAGGAACGGATGAGGTGGCGGTCTATTTCCCGCGGGTTAAATAGTTCCCCCGCTCCTGTCTCTTCCCGGTCGTTGGCTTTTCTTGCCTGTCCGCTTCCCTCGTGCCAAGCCGTGCCGGTAACGAACTCCTCGAACTGGGTAAGATCGTTTAAATAAGAAATCTCCGTTTGAGGAGAGTAGTTCTTCTCGTAACGGAGATATTTTATAAATTTTTCCTTCCACATATCTTACCACGCTAATGCAGTGACGTGGCTACGAAGGTAGGAAAAAAGTTGACATAACCAAAGCAAGCTTGGCGCTTATTCTTCTTCTTGTTGCAATTGTTGCACGTATACGGCCCGTTGCATTTGCTTACGCTTTGTTACCGATGGTTTGGCGAATGCCTGGCGACGGCGGAGTTCTTTTACCACACCGGTTTTCTCGTATTTGCGTTTGAATTTTTTCAAGGCTCTTTCAATGTTTTCGCCTTCTTTCAGTTGTACTACTATCATTGTTTATTTATTCGTTTATTTGTTTTGTCTTTTTGAGTTTATTGCATTTTTCGTGATCACCGGTATACCATATTTCCGGGCGAATGATTTCTATACCGCCTTGTCAGGAACTATACCGTGTGATGGTCGCTCTTGCTTTCTTAGCGCGGCATACCGTTTATCTTATTGTATGTCTTTTTCTCTTTCTTCCGGTTTGTTGCAATAACCTCCCTTCTATTTCGGGGGGCAAAGATAGGGAAAAATGTTGAAAAGTAAATCATTGCCCGATTTTTTTTACTTTGAGAACGAGGGTTCTTTTTATTTTGGGGCAGCCAATATTCAACAAAATACTTGTAATCCCCGAAGACGGGGGTTTACTCGTTCTCCTCATAGTAATACGAGTAATCTATCCCTCTCATGAATATTTCACGATCGTTAATCTTATTCGTAAGTGCACCCTTCAGTATGGATTTTAACTCCGTACTATCTGTTGAGTTCCTAACCATTGCATTTAGGTAATCTTTTTTATTAATCCGGCTCCAATCTACACATTGTTCAAGTTGCTTCTTAAAAATCAAATCCAGCCAGATTCGAGTACTTCGTCCGTTGCCTTCCATGAATGGATGGGCAATGTTCATCTCCACGTATTTATCGACAATCTCCTCGAAACTGTTTTCGGGCATTTGTTCAATTTGTTTTAAGGTATTGCCCAAGAAATGGGCTGTAGCAAACTGAAAGCCCCCTTTCGAGATGTTTTTTTGCCTGATTTGTCCGGCAAAATCATACAATCCCCCAAAAATATAAGCATGAATTTTTTGTAAACTTTTGATTGTGCCAACCTCCTCGACACTAACAAGGTTGTTCTCGAAAAGAGAGTACGCTTTCTTTTTACTCTGCCCATCGATGCTGTTGTCGCTGTACGTGAACCAGTCAAGGAATTTGACGGCTTTGTTGCCGGGGAAATTCTTCGCGAGTAAAATAATGCCATCGCCATCAAGTGTGTCAGTCAAGTATTTTTTACCATCAGAAGCAATTAGTTTTAGTTGGTTAGTGGCACCAACCAACTCGTTTCCCTCTTTTTTAAGTTTAGCCTTTAGGTACTTCCAATAGTTTCTGGTTTTAGTATAGTCGTCTTGGTTGTTGATTGCCGCGACTATATCTAATACAGAGAACCACCACTTGTTGTTCTCTTCGTCCCATACAGCACGAACCTCGTGGTCGTTAAAAAAACGGATCGGTATTTTGGTGCTCTCATTCATTCCTCGTCATGCATCCATTATTTATTATGTTTCTAACAAGTCAGAATAGAAATATTTGACCCATTCTTTATAAGTGTCTTGTGCCGAAAGACAAGTGTCTACCAGGTAGCCTTTGATATTGGGGTACTCTTTTAATCCCCTGTAGTAAAATTGTTTGTGGTTGTCATCAATAATAAAAGGAACAATGTTGTTTTTCAAACATTCGCGAAATAAGATCAAACGGCCAACCCTGCCGTTGCCATCTTGGAAAGGGTGAATTTTCTCGAAACGATAATGATATTCAATGACGTTATCGAATGAAACGTGACAAAGGGAATTGTACCAGTCATTTAGCCGGTTCATCTCTATCTCTACTTCTTGAGGCGGGGTCGTTTCTGTTCCTCCGACTTCATTGGGCATTTTTTTCCAATCACCCACCTGAAACCACTCTTTCGTGGCATCCGAAGTCCCTGTTTTTAAAATATGGTGGAACTTTTTGATTATATCATTTGAAAGTGGCTGGTCAATAGTATCAATTAGCCAATCGAATGCTATGAAATGGTTTGAGGTTTCTATGATATCATCAACGGGTACTGCTTCTTGGTCTTTGAATCCAATCGTGCGGGTTTCAAAAATATACCGGGTCTGTTCTTCTGTTAGCTTGCTTCCCTCTATCTTGTTTGAGTTGTAAGCAAGGGTAATTTGTGTCTTATGATACAAGCCTCCCTTTCGTTTTGCTTGTTTCTCTTCTTTGAAATATGAAAGCAATCTATTCATCATGAATTAAGTCCCAATGTATTTTAGTAGTACAAATATATGATAAAAAACAATCGCTGTCGAGGAAATAGAAAACAAAAACCGCGATAAATCTCCTGATCTATCACGGTTTGCTTATTGTTGATTTTAACGAACTTATACAGTCAAAGCCTTGCTTGGTCGTGATAAGCTCGCACTCGGAGATAAAAGTGAGCGGTTACTTCACTTCCTCGAAGTCCACGTCGGTGACGTCGTCGTTGGGCTTGTTGCCGTCTTGCGGCGACTGGGGCCCGCCGTCCGCTCCCGGTTGGGCGCCCGCCTGGGCGTTGGTGGCATCGTACATTTCTTGCGATGCCGCTTGGAAGGCGGTGTTCAACTCGTTGATCGCGTTGTCGATGGCCGGAACGTCTTGCGCCTTGTGGGCCTCTTTCAGCTTCTCGAGGGCTGCCTCGATGGGTGCCTTCTTGTCGGCCGGGATCTTATCGCCCAAGTCCTTCAACTGCTTCTCGGTCTGGAAGATGGTCGAATCGGCTTGGTTCAGTTTCTCGATGCGTTCCTTGGCTGCTTGGTCGGCCTCCGCGTTGGCGGCAGCTTCTTCCTTCATCCGCTTGATCTCGTCATCGCTCAAGCCCGAAGAGGCCTCGATGCGGATTTTCTGCTCCTTGCCGGTGGCTTTGTCCTTGGCCGACACGCTGAGGATACCGTTCGCGTCGATATCGAACGTTACCTCGATCTGGGGAATACCTCTTGGAGAAGGTGGAATCCCGTCGAGATTAAACACCCCGATCTGCTTGTTGTCGCGTGCCATGGAGCGCTCGCCTTGCAGCACGTTGATTTGCACGGAAGGTTGGTTGTCGCTCGCGGTAGAGAAGGTCTCGCTCTTTTTGGTGGGGATGGTGGTGTTGGCGTCGATCAGCTTTGTCATCACGCCGCCCAGTGTCTCGATTCCCAGGGAGAGGGGTGTCACGTCGAGCAGGAGCACGTCTTTTACCTCTCCTGTCAACACGGCACCTTGGATGGCGGCACCTACTGCCACTACCTCATCAGGGTTCACCCCCTTGTGGGGTTTCTTGCCGAAAAAGTTTTCCACGAACTCTTGCACGGCGGGAATACGAGTAGATCCACCCACCAGAATTACTTCGTCGATGTCGGAGTTGCTCAGTCCGGCATCTTTCATTGCCGTCTGGCAGGGCTCCTTGCAGTTGAGCACGAGGTCATCGATCAGTTGCTCGAATTTCGCGCGGCTGAGCGTTTTTACCAAGTGTTTGGGGATGCCGTTCACCGGCATGATGTAGGGAAGGTTGATCTCGGTGCTGCTGGCACTCGAGAGTTCGATCTTGGCTTTCTCCGCGGCTTCTTTCAGTCGCTGTAGTGCCATCGGGTCTTTCCGAAGGTCTACCCCCTCGTCGTTCATGAACTCGTCGGCCAGCCAGTCGATCACGCGGTGGTCGAAGTCGTCCCCTCCCAAGTGGGTATTCCCATTGGTGGATTTTACCTCGAACACGCCGTCACCCAGCTCCAGGATGGAGATGTCGAAGGTACCCCCCCCGAGGTCGAACACGGCGATCTTGGAGTCCTTGTTTTGCTTGTCCAACCCATAAGCAAGCGCGGCAGCCGTGGGTTCGTTCACGATGCGCCGAACGGTAAGCCCGGCGATTTCTCCCGCCTCCTTGGTGGCTTGACGTTGGGCGTCGCTAAAGTAAGCAGGTACGGTAATCACCGCCTCTTTTACTTCTTGGCCGAGGTGGTCTTCGGCTGTCTTCTTCATCTTTTGCAGCACGATGGCCGAGATCTCTTGCGGCGTGTAAAGTTGCCCGTTGATATCTACCCGGGGGGTGTTGTTATCGCCGCGGACTACCTTGTACGGCACGCGGCCAATCTCTTTCTGTACCCGATCGTACGTTTCTCCCATGAATGTCTTGATGGAAGAGATGGTGTGGCTTGGGTTGGTGATGGCTTGACGCTTGGCGGGATCGCCCACCTTGCGTTCACCGTTGTCCATGAAAGCCACGACGGAAGGCGTGGTGCGCTTCCCCTCGTTATTAGGGATTACAACCGGCTCGTTTCCCTCCATCACGGAGACGCAGGAGTTGGTTGTACCTAAGTCTATTCCAATAATCTTTGCCATAGTTTGTTATGTAATTATATGTTCATTAAAATTAGACTATTTCTGCGCTCGGCATGATCAAAGCAAGCTTTGCTTCTGCTCTTGCTTATCGAAATAGTTCACTAAAGTTAGACTATTCTTCGCCACGGCATCACTCGAACAAGTTCGGTGCCGCTCATTTGGCTTAACAGAATAGTTGTTTTATTTTCTGATCTATATTTTTTCTCGTCACGATAAACGAACGGCTTACCGTTTTTTTATTTGTCTTTACCGATACACTATCTGTTTCTCAAATCTTATGCCAAGTTTTGTTGTGTTTCGTGAATTCTGCCAATATGTCGGTTTTTTGTTCGTCCGTGTACCGGAGGATAAATCTGACAAAGACAGGGCGGTAATTGTAGCAGACTATTAAGCTTCAATCCTTAAACTCCTATCCCGTGGCGTTGACACGATGATACGCGGATGTTTTTACGCGTGCAGGTTTTTCGTCGAAATTTGTCTCGGCATCATGGGGTAAAATCAGCCGTTTTATCTATCTTTGGGGGGAGGTTGACTGACCGCCTATAACTTACTTGCTAAAAAAACGCGCTATGTTCACACGACAAGATCTCGATTTATTGAAGAAAAAAGGAATATCCCAAACTCAACTGGATGCTCAATTGAATCATTTTCAGACCGGCTTCCCGTTCCTGTCCATCGTGGACGCGGCTTCCGCGGGGAATGGATTGTCGCGGGTGGAGGAAGAGGAAGAAAAGGAGTATCTTGCTGCTTGGCAGGCTTACTTGAAGGAGGGCAAGAAAGTCACGAAGTTTGTTCCGGCGTCCGGGGCTGCCAGCCGTATGTTCAAGGACCTGTTCGCGTTTTTAGAAGCGGATTACAGCGAGCCCGCCACCGCCTCCGAAAAGACGTTCTTTGAGCAGATCCGCCAATTCGCCTTTTTTAAAAAACTGGACGAAAAATGCGTGGAACTGTATGGCCAGGGGGCCATCTCGTTGTGTGCCGAGATGCGCTATAAAGAGGTTATTGCCGCTCTCTTGCGTCCCGATGGGCTGGATTATGGCAATCTTCCAAAAGGGTTGCTTCTCTTTCACGCGTACCCCGAAGGTAATCGAACGCCCGTGGGCGAACACCTCACGGAGGGAGCCCTGTACGCCAAAGACGGTTCTCGGCACGTGAACGTGCACTTCACGGTGTCGGAAGGACATCAGCAGCTGTTCGAACTGTTAGTGGCCGCCCGAAAAGTGAGTTACGAGCAGAAGCTCGGGGTGCGTATTTCCGTATCTTATAGTGTTCAGAAACCGAGCACCGATACCATCGCGGTGGATATGAACAACGAACCATTCCGGGAAGAGGGCGGTGCACTTCTTTTTCGCCCGGGAGGGCACGGTGCACTCATCGAGAACCTGAACGACATCGACTCCGATGTTATCTTTATCAAAAATATTGATAACGTGGTCCCCGACCGGCTGAAAGAGGAGGAAGCCCGGTACAAAACCTTGCTGGCCGGAATCTTGGTAACGATGCAAGAACGCGCGTTCGGTTATCTCGAGAAGTTGGATGCCGGAAATGTAGATGCCGAAGAGCTGGCAGAGATGGTCGCTTTCGTGGAGGATGAACTCTTTGTTACTCCACCGGCCGGGATCACTTCTGATGTGGAGTTGAAGGAGTACCTGCGAAAGAAACTCGACCGTCCCTTCCGCGTGTGCGGGATGGTGAAAAACGTGGGAGAGCCGGGTGGCGGACCGTTCATCGCGGTCAATCCCGACGGGTCGGCATCCCCGCAGATATTGGAGAGCTCACAAATTGATAAAAACGACGCGCGCGCCCTATCGGCATTCAAGAACGGGTCGTATTTTAATCCGGTGGACCTCGTGTGCGGTATTAAAAACTACCGGGGTGAGCCGTTCGACCTCACGAAACACATCGACAATAATACCGGTTTTATCTCTTACAAATCGAAAGATGGCAAAGAGTTGAAAGCCTTAGAGCTACCCGGGCTATGGAACGGGGCGATGAGCGACTGGAACACGCTGTTCGTGGAGGTGCCCATCGCCACGTTCAACCCGGTGAAGACGGTGAACGACCTGCTGCGACCGGAGCATCAGGGAGGCGGTAATACTCTCCCCGTTTGACTTCAGGGGGGATTCATCCCGCCGTGCAACTTGGTTGGTTAGCCGCGAGATTATTTCTCCCGCGATAAAATAAAACATGCCCCGATCCGTTTAATAACAGATGGTTGGGATGAAATTCATTATTCTGCTGATCTTATCTCTCCTGGTCTCTTGCCAGTCGGCAAAGCTGGGCGATGCCCGGGAGCATTACGCGAAGGGTGAATATCACGCCGCGGCAGAGGTTTACCGTGAGCTTTACCGGAATGCCTCGCGGGACCGGCGGGCCATGAGGGGTGTGATCGCGTACGAGATGGCGGAAAACTACCGGCTGCTCAATCAAACAACTCGGGCAGCAGGTGCTTACCGGAACGCGATCCGCTACGAGTACCCCGATACATTGATGTACTTCCATTACGCGCGAATGCTGCATAGAGAAGGAGCTCACGAACAAGCGGCCGCGGCATATCGAGACTTCTTGACCATGCAGCCGGGCCATCCGCTGGCATTATCCGGCTTGCAGGGAGTAGAGTTGGCGATGAGATGGAGCGAGGAGCCTACCCGTTACACGGTGAAGCAGGAAGAGGTGTTCATTTCTAATCGCGGCGAATTTAGCCCTATGTTGAACAGGCGGGGAGATAGGCTCTATTTTACTTCCTCAAGAGAAACTTCGCGCGGGGAAGAACGGAGCCCGGTGACCGGGATGAAATACAATGACATCTATTTTTCGGAGACCAACGTGCATGGGGAATGGCAACAGCCGAAGCGAGTGGAAACGAGTGTCAATACCGAGTACGATGAAGGCACCCCCGTTTTTTCGCCGGACGGGGAGTGGATGTATTACACCTACAGCTACGCGGACCCAAGCCGGGGCACTACCCCGGAAATTCACTTGTCTCGAAACGTGAACGGGGAATGGAGTGGCGGCAGGCCGCTGGAGTTTCCGGGCGACTCGCCGTGGACTTTTGCCCATCCTGCCCCTTCGCCATGCGGGAACTACCTTTACTTCGTGTCGGACATGCCGGGAGGGCAGGGCGGAAAAGATATCTGGCGAGCGAAGTTGAAAGGAGGTACCGAGGTGCTTTCCATTGAAAACATGGGGCCGCGGATTAACTCACCGGGGGACGAGATGTTCCCGTATGCCCGGAACGATTCCACGCTTTACTTCTCGTCCGATGGGCACCCCGGAATGGGAGGATTAGACCTGTTTGTCGCTGTTATGCCGAGAGAAGCCAACCGGTGGCGGGTGCATAACATGCTGCCCCTTAACTCTCCCGCCGATGATTTCGGCATCACGTTCTATCCCCAAGGCGAAAAAGGTTTTTTTAGCTCGAACCGCGATGACGCGAGGGGGTACGATCATATCTACTCGTTTAAGTACATGAACCCCTCCATTCGTGTGGAGGGCATCGTGGTGGATCACGAAGACGTGTTGATTCCCGGTGCGGCCGTGGCAGTGGTGGGAAACGATGGCACCCGGTACCATTTTATAACCAACGGTGACGGGGAGTATGCTTTCAAGGCAAAGGCGGGGGTAGAATATCTGTTTCTGGCCAGTAGGGAGGGATTTCTTAACTCGAAAGGAGAGTTGCAGGGATTTCCGGCGAATAAAGACACGCTGGTATATGTTGATTTCGAAATGATCCCGATCGGCAAACCGGTGGTGATGGAACACATCTATTACGATTTTGATAGCGCGGTGCTACGGCCGGAATCGGCGAAGGAACTGGAAAAACTTGTCTCCCTGATGGAAGAACACCCGGAGATATTCGTGGAACTTTCTGCCCATACCGATCGAGCAGGCCCCGATGATTACAACAGGAACCTCTCGTTGCAGCGGGCCCAATCGGTAGTGGACTACCTTGTAGCACGAGGCATTGAAAAAGAGCGGCTGGCGGCTACCGGGCATGGCAAATCTCGGCCCGAGATCGTGGGTAAGAGCATGGCTTCCAGGCATGACTTCCTAAAGGAGGGAGATGTCCTTTCACCAGGGTTCATCGAACAACTGCCCGAGGAACAACAAAAAATCGCGGATCAAATAAACCGGCGCACGTCATTCAAAGTGAGCGGGAGTAATGTGGGATTGCACGGACCGTAAATAAAGAGAAAGAATGGAATCGACGGATGTTTCGGCAAGATTTATTACTTTTGGCGTATAATATCACAACGAGTATATACTATACCGTTAATTTACTGTCAAATTTAAAATAAATATAGCTCACGACTGAATAATGATATGTTAAGGTCGTTATCCATAGAAAATTACGCGTTGATCGATTCGCTCCACATCGCGTTCGACTCGGGCTTTTCCGTGATCACCGGGGAGACCGGGGCGGGGAAGTCGATTATCTTGGGAGGGCTGTCGCTTATCCTGGGGCAACGTGCCGATGCCCGCCACATTAAACAGGGAGCGAATAAATGCGTGATCGAAGGTGTTTTTGATGTTTCGTCGTACAACCTGGAGCCATTTTTTGACGAGAATGACTGGGTATACGATGGCGACGAGTGCATCTTGCGGCGTGAAATATGGGCCGGGGGGAAATCGCGTGCTTTCGTGAACGACTCGCCGGTCTACTTGAACGACCTGAAAAAGCTGGGTGACCGGTTGATTGACGTGCACTCGCAACATCGAAGCTTGGCATTACAAGATAACCAGTTCCAGCTAAGCGTGGTGGACGCTTTGGCGGGAACGGGCCAGGAGCGTGAGGTATACAGGGAGGCTTTTCGCGCTTACCGCGCTTCAGAGAAGGCGCTCCAAGAATTGCTGGTTCGCTCGCGCGAGAATAAAGAGGAGGAGGATTACCTCCGGTTCCAGTTTGAGGCTCTACAGGAGGCGGCCTTAGAGGAGGGAGAGCAGGAGCGATTGGAAGAAGAGTTAAAGGCTTTGACCCACGCTGAAGAGATAAAAACGGGTCTTTACGAGGTGGCCTCCCTGCTCGGGGGGGAGGAGCACAATGCCGAAGCACTGTTGCGTTCCGCTGCCGACGCGTTGCTTCACGTGCAGCAGGTATACCCCAAAGTGACAGAACTTGCCACGAGGGTAGAGGCTGCTTATATCGACATGAAAGACGCGAGGGAGGAGGCGACCCGCTATTTCGACACGGTGGAGTTCGATCCCGAAAGACAGCGGCTGGTGGAAGATCGCCTTGGTACCCTCTTCGGGCTGCAAAAGAAGCATTCGGTCAACACGGTGAGCGAATTGATAGCCCTGCGTGACAAGATAGGGGGGCGACTGGAGGGGATCGACTCGCTGGATGAAGCGTTATCGGCGCGCGAAAAAGAGACGGCCGCGAAACGGAAGATCCTGCTCGAAAAAGCGACCCTACTCGGAAAGAAGCGAAAGGCAGCAGCCCCGGGAATCGAAAAACAGTTAATAGAACGGCTTGCTTACCTGAGGATGCCCAATACCCGTTTCCGGTGCGAGTTCACGGAAAAGAAAGAACCCGACGAATCAGGTGGCGACACGGTTCAGTTCCTTTTTTCTGCCAACAAGAACATCCCGCTACAGCCAGTCGCCGAGATTGCTTCGGGCGGGGAGATATCGCGGCTGATGCTTTGCCTGAAGGCGATGATCGCGGGAGCCACTGCCTTGCCCACCATTATTTTCGACGAGATCGATACCGGTACCTCGGGAGAAGTGGCCGACAGGGTAGGGGTAATCATGAAGGAGATGAGCCGCGAGATGCAGGTGATCGGCATTACCCACCTACCCCAGATCGCGTCCAAAGGACATGCCCACTTCGTGGTGTACAAGGAAGAACTGGACGAGAGCGTGGTTACCCGCGTTAAAGTACTGTCTTCAACAGAGCGGGTGGAGGAGATCGCACGCATGTTGAGCGGGGCCGAAGTGACCAATGAAGCAATAGAAAATGCCCGCGTAATGCTGGGAGTGTAAACCGGCCGTGCAGGCAAAACGTTATAGTTTTATCGTATGAAGGAGAAAGAGATGATTTTTGGCATTCGTGCCGTGATGGAAGCGGTGGAGGCCGGAAAGGATATAGATAAGGTGATGGTAAAGCGCGAATTGTCGGGCGAACTATTCTCCGAATTACAGGAACTACTCCGTCTTCACGAGATCCCGATGCAGCGGGTGCCGTTGGAGCGGATCGACCGGGTAACACGGAAAAATCACCAGGGGGTGATTGCCTTTACCTCCGCGGTGACTTACCAGAAACTGGAACAGATCGTGCCCCTGTTGTACGAGGAGGGAAAGAACCCGTTTATCCTCGTGCTGGATGGGCTGACTGATGTGCGTAACTTTGGTGCCATCGCGCGCACCTGCGAAGTGGCGGGTGTGCACGCGATCGTGATTCCCGCCAGGGGGAGCGTGTCGGTGAATGCCGACGCGATGAAGACATCCGCCGGGGCGTTGCATTCCATACCGGTGTGCAGGGAACGGAGCCTCAAGGAGGCGATCGTCTACCTGAAGAACAGCGGGATAAAAGTGGTGACAGCCACCGAGAAGGCAGCCGAACTCTATACTGGTAGTGATATGAGCGTGCCTGTTGCCCTACTGATGGGCTCGGAGGACGTGGGGGTTGACCCGGTTCACCTGAGGCTTAGTGACGAGCTGGTGAAAATTCCCCAGTTCGGCACCATTCAATCCCTTAACGTGTCGGTCGCTGCCGGAGTATTGATTTACGAGGTGGTGCGCCAACGGGGAGGCTGATTTGATGATTTGATGATGTGAAAATGTGATGATTTGTTGATTCAGCGATGATTCCGGAGAATTGAACCATAAAAATGTGAAATCGTATGAAGAAAGTTATTTCCACCAATAGTGCGCCCGCGGCTATAGGGCCGTATAGTCAGGCCGTAGAGGCGAACGGTACGTTGTTTTTATCGGGGATGTTGCCGATCGATTGCGTGACCGGTAACTTTGTCCCGGGGGGGATCAAGGAGCAAACAGCCCAGATCTTTGTCAATATAAAAGCGGTATTATCGGCAGCCGGATTAAATATCAACCATGTGGTGAAGACCACCGTTTTCTTGGAGGATATGTCGCTGTTTGACGGGATGAACGAGGTGTACGCGGTCCAGTTTAAAGAGGAATTCCCGGCACGATCTACTTTTGCCGTGAAGGCCCTGCCAAAGAACGCGCTCGTGGAGATCGAGGTCATCGCGGTACGATGAAGGCCTCGGGAACATTTACTCGATCACCGCAGGCAATTCTTCCTCTTCTTCAGGGGGATCTTTTTTCACCACGAAGGCGCTAATCTCCCACAGCATATATATCGGGAGGGTCACCACGAACAGGGAGAAGGGATCTCCTGATGGGGTGATGAGCGCGGCGGCGACCAGTGAGCCGACGACGGCATGGCGGCGGTATTTTCGGAAGAACGAACGGTAGATCAAGCCCAAGCTCGAAAGCAGCCAGAAAACCAAGGGTAACTCGAACACCAACCCCATGATTAAGATAAGCGTGTAGAAGTTGTTCATGTAGGAGTCAAGTGAGATAGAGTTCTTGATGGCATCACTCAACTCGAAAGTGATTAGAAATCGGAAGATCAAGGGGAAAACAACAAAGTAGCCTACTAGGCAACCTATCACGAACATGAACCCACCAAACCCGAAAGCTCTTTTGACCCCTTTTGCCTCGTTCTCGTAGAGCGCGGGGCTTATGAATTTCCATAATTCATAAAGGATATACGGGATCGTACAGAGAGCACCAAATGCCAACGAAGTAGAGATATAGGTCATGAACTGCGTGGTCATGTTGATGTTGAGCATCTCCACGGAAAATGCATCCGAGGAGAAGTCAGGTAAGAACGGGAGATACTCGCCCGCCTTTTCAAAGAACCGGTAGGTGATGAAGTCCGACGAGCGCGGGGCAAGGATCACGCTATCAAAAATGCGGGGGATAATGATGAAGCCCACGACAGAGAAAACAAAAACAGCTCCGAAAATACGGATAATGGTCCACCGGAACTCCTCCAGATGATCCCAAAAGGACATTTCTTTTTCTGCCATGTATACCCTTGCTCTGTATTTGTAAATTTACAAAATTAACCCGTCGAAGCGACAGGTTTAGATTTCGAATCACGCGGTCTTAATAAGGTGTGATGTGAAATAATAATCCTGCAGCAAAGTGTGGGGATTATCCCCTCCATGCTGGAAAGTGTTCTCCAAAACCGCGTGACCCGGCAGCAGATCTCTTATTTATTCATTGCTTGTCGAAGACGACTTGCTATCGCTGGAACTTGCCTTTATATCTTCTTCAATATCGTTTAACCCTCTTTTGAAGCTGTTGATCCCTTTTCCCAATCCTTTCATGAATTCAGGTATTTTTTTTCCTCCAAAAAGGATCAGGATAACCAAGACAATGATGGGGATTTCCCAGCCATTCAGGTTGATAAGTAGTGGATTCATAGTTTTCTTGTTTATTTGATAGTTTATGATGACGCTTATTTAAACGTACAAATGTAGGGTTTATTCTCGACAGTAACCAAGATAATTGTCATAAAGTTTGAAAAACGATCGTTAAAGGGCTAATGGTAAATAGTTAAATCCATGTAAATGGGGAGGTGATCGCTGAATCCGCCGAGGTACCGCGGCCCCAGGTTGGTGCGAAACGGTTTCTTCCCGTAATATTTCCCGTCGTCTTCCAACAAGAAGCTGGCGTCAAAGATGTTTGCCCTCAAATCCTTGATATGCATGCTGTTCTCTTCTGTCAGAAAATTGCCACTCACGATAAATTGATCGATCACTTCCCATCTGCCTTGGTACTTGTAGGTTCCACGTTCGGGCTCATCTGCGTGATCAAAAAAAAGGTTGTACAAAGCGTTCGCCCGGTATGGTGTTCCCCGCTTCTCCGGTATCCCATGCCTTTCAAATACCTTCCGCCCGTTCTGCCCCCACGGTCTATTTGCTTGTAACGTGCCCAAAAGGCTCCTGCTGTTGGGGGGATCGTTAAAGTCACCCATGATAATGCAGTAGGGGTGAGCCCGGGCGTTAATGATGCTGTCGGTTTTCTCTTTTAGCAGGGCTGCTGCCTGCACCCGTGCCGGTTCCGTTTCCCGCTCCCCGCCACTGCGCGAGGGAAAATGACAAACAAGTACGTCAAGGGTATCGCCGTTTACAAGCTCTCCTACCGCGTGCAGGATGTTCCGGGTGGGACGTTGATTGGGCCGATTGAACCAGATCTCGTACTCATTAAACTCGAGCAATTTAAATTGATGGCGTTGATAGAGCAATGCCACGTTAATCCCTCGCTCGTCGGGAGAGCGCGTGATAATGTACTCGTATTCCTGTGCTTTTAGGGGCGATTCGCGGGTGAGGTCGAAAAGTACCGCATCGTTTTCCACCTCGCAAAGGCCTACCAGCGCGGGCGACTGCATCTCGCCTACCGCAGTAATTACCCGGGTGATGTCGCGCAGTTTTTCCCGGTACTTGCGGGGTGTCCAGTGCATGAACCCGTCCGGCAGGAAATCATCGTCGTTTTTCAGCGGGTCATCCTTCGTGTCAAACAGATTTTCCACGTTATAGAACATCACCCGGAAGCTATCTCGCGAGAAAACTCCCGTCGCGCATACGATAAAGAAGAAACCAAAAAATACCGCGTCGCGCATGATATTGAAATAGCGCCTCCTCTCTTTTACTTTGTTTATTCGTGTACTTCCTCTCTTGCGGGAAGGTCTCCCAGTATCTTCACGAGAAAATCCCAAAACTTCCCTACCGAGGATATCTTCATTTTTTCATCGGGCGAGTGTACGTCGATCATATCCGGCCCGATCGAAATCATATCAAGGCGAGGATATTTTTCGAGGAACAGGCCACACTCCAGTCCCGCGTGGATCGCTTTCACTTCCGGGTCTTTCCCGTAGAGTCCCATGTACACGCTCCGGGCATGCTGCAAGATGTTGGAGTTGGGATTGGGTTCCCAACCGGGATACCCCTCGTTATGGATCACGTTAGCCCCCGCTAACTCGAATACCGATGACACCATCTGCTTTATCATTCTCTTTCGCGATTCGACCGAGCTACGCTGGCTCGTGCCAACCTCAACCCGGTGCCCCTCCATCATCTTGATCGAGGCGAGGTTGGTAGAGGTCTCCACCAAGCCCGGTATATCGTTGCTCATGCCGATTACCCCGTGGGGACAGGCACACAGCGAGCGGATTAGTTTTCGGGATGTCCCCTTTTTTAATACTGTCGTGGGTTGAGGCATCGATTCCAGTTGAATATCCAAGCCCGGATCAATCTCCCTGTATTCATTTTGCACGTCGGCGAGGTACCTGTTCAGTAGGACCCGGGTATCTTCTTTATACTTCTCTTTCACCCCTGCCACGGCATACGCTTCACGTGCAATGGCGTTATGCAGGTTGCCGCCGTCGATCTCGGCCAGTACCAATCCATACTTTTCACGGGTAAGAGGGTATAGAAAACGCGCGAGCAGCTTGTTAGCGTTGCCCAACTCCTTGTGTATGTCGCCTCCCGAGTGCCCACCGCGAAGTCCCTTTACAGAAACCTTGAACCAGAAAAGTTTCTTGGGTGCCTCTTTGGGCTTGTAGCTAAAATAGGCTTTGGTCCCAATTCCCCCGGCACAGCCGATGTATATCTCCCCCTCTTCCTCCGTGTCGAGGTTGATGAGAATGTCGCCGGTAAGGAAGCCCGCTTTCAACTCGTTGGCACCGGTGAGTCCTGTTTCCTCGTCCACCGTGAAGAGTGCCTCGATCTTGCCGTGCGCGATATCGTCAGCCGCCAAAATGGCAAGCTGGGCCGCCACCCCGATGCCGTTATCAGCCCCCAGCGTGGTCCCCTTGGCTTTAATCCAATCGCCCTCGATCACGACCTCGATCGGGTCGTGATCGAAATCGTGTTCCACGTCGGAGTTTTTCTCGCACACCATGTCCACGTGCGACTGCAGTATCACGGTGGGTACGTCTTCTTTACCCGGGGTGGCTGGCTTGGTGATGACCACGTTGCCGGCTTCGTCCTGTCGTGCCTCTAACCCATGGTCATCGGCAAATTTCAGGAGGTATGCCCGTATTTTTTCCTCCTTCTTCGAAGGCCTGGGGATGCGCGTGATATCATGGAAGTAGTTCCAAATGGCGGTGGGTTGTAACTCTTTTATAGTCATAATTCGGTCTGTATAAGTGATATTTTTTCTGACCCTAAAATTAGCAGAAAAAAGCGGCACGAGCAAAAATTTAGCATCTTTAATGAGGAAAAGTGATGTTTAATTGGCTAATTCAGCTATCTTCGCGTTACACAAACAGAGGAGTATTATGATAAAAATAATAATATTTGGCGTTGCCGCCCTATTAGTGGCTGTTTTGCTGATGGGTGTCCGGGTATTCTTTACCAAGAAGGGGGAATTCCCCAACACGCATATCGGGGCAAGCAAAGCGATGCAAGATCGAGGCATCCACTGTGCCACCTCGCAGGATAGAGAATGGGCCAAAAAAGAGAGTCCGATCGTGCAAATGTTGAAATCTGAAAAACTATAAATCTCTTGATAATGAAGAATTCTACTCACTACATCATCAGCGGTGTGCTGGCGGTGGCGTTAATCATTTTGTTTATTCTCCACTTTACCTCCAAGCCCGTCAGGAGCGAAACGAAAGGAAGAGAACTTTCCATGTTGCTCAATGACTCTTCCGTCACCTTGCCCATCGCGTACGTGAACGTGGATTCGCTGTTAATTAATTACAATTTTGCCAAAGACCTGAACGAGTCGCTGCTCCGGAGAGAGGAGAGCACCCGTGCCACGCTTAACCAGCGGCAAAACCAGATCAGCTCGGCTGCACAGGAATTCGAACGGAAGCTTCGCAATAATGCTTTCCTGAGCACTGAAAGAGCACAGCAGGAGCAAGAACGCATCCTTAAAATGGACCAGGAATACCAGCAGCTGGCAGAGCGACTCACGCAAGAATTCATGATCGAACAAGAGAAGCTGAATATCCAAATGGAGGATACCATCAAAGCCCGGATGGTGGAGTACAACCGGAGTAGAAACTACGAGATTATTTTTAGTAACCGGACCACCAGCACCATTTTGTATGCCAACGATAAGTACGATATAACGAACGACGTGGTGGAGTACCTGAATAGCAAGTACGGTCCTGCCACCGGTGCGGCACAGGAGTAAAGCTGAGCCTTAGTGACGGCAGTTAAGGGGGTGGAGAGGCTCGTGTGTTAAACAGTGCGGGAAGGAGAATCCGTTCTTGTTTTGTTACGCGTGAAAAATTGGAAATCCTATATCGATCGGCAGAAGAAAGAGTACACGCGCTTCCGCTATCCCAAAGAGTTTGGCGCGGAAATAGTGGTCGTGATTCCTTGCTATAATGAACCCGGCCTGCGGGCCACGTTGCATGGACTACGTGCATGTGAGCCGCCAGCGGTGAATACGCTCGTGGCCGTGATAATTAACTCGGGAGTTCTTTCCAACAACGATGCGGTAGCCCAGAACCGAATCACCTACGACGAAGTTAACCTGTTTGCCTCACGTTGTAACGAATCGAATTTCTCTTTTCTCCCTGTTCTTTTCGAAGGACTACCCAGGAAACACGCGGGTGTAGGCTTGGCACGGAAGATCGGGATGGACTTGGCCGTGGAACACTTCTGGAAGAATAAAACAGAACGGGGAGTAATTATTTCGTTGGATGCTGATTGCCTTGTCTCGCCCAATTTTCTCACTTCAATTTACGAGACTTTTCAACAGGATCCTCGCTTGGGAGTAACCATTCATAAGGTGTGTCATCGCGTAGATGAGCCAGCCAGCGAGCTGGAGAAACAGGTTCGTCAATACGAGGCTTACCTCGATTACTATCGAGGCATGCTAAAGGAGATAGGTTTTCCTTATTATTATCACACCGTGGGTTCGGCTTTTGCGGTGTCAGCCAGTGCGTACGTGAAAGTGGGCGGCATGGGACGGCAGCAGGGAGGGGAAGATTTTTACTTCTTACAGAAAGTGTTTGAGCACGGGAAAGCGAGGGAGTTGAATGATGTTATTGTTTACCCGTTGGCACGTTATTCCGATCGCGTTCCGTTTGGTACAGGGCCCGCGTTGCAAAAAATGATGGATGAGACCGGAAATACGCTGGAGGTGTACTCGCGTCGTTCTTTCTTGGAACTCAAGGGATTGTTTGATTTGATAGATGCTTTTTTCAGGCAAGATAGAGAGGGAGTAGCAGCACGGCTGCATGGGGTGCACCCAGCGCTTTTAAGTTACTTGAACGAGATTGATTTCATGGGAATGGTGGATGATTGCAACGGCAATAGCACACGACCTGATACGTTTAGAAAACGTTTTTTTCACCATTTTAATGCCTTTCGGGTCATCAAGTACCTCAACCGGGTACATCCAAATCCTTTTCCCCGTGAGTCGATCTCGACAGTTTTAAGCCATCCATCCCCCGCGGGCTAAATTTTGTAGGGAGGGTTGAGCCCAAGGTCAGGTTAACCTCACGTGAGGGATTACATATCGTGAGAACTGACATAATTCAGTGTCTGCCTTGCTTATTTCAGGTAAATATGATATATTCGCGTGAAAATGTAAGAATTATCTTTCACAATTCTAATTTTATAGTTTTAGATGAACATAAGCAGCCTTGAAATAATCAGCGCCTTTTTGGTACTCTTCGCGATTATCGATGTAACGGGATCAGTGCCTATTTTCTTGAATTTGCGCGCGCAGAACAAGACCATCCATCCCGAGAAGGCAGCCTTGTACTCCCTGCTGATTCTGGTAGGATTCCTGTTCGTGGGCGAGTGGATATTGAAGCTTTTTCAGTTGGATGTCTCTTCCTTCGCCGTGGCAGGCGCTGTTGTGTTGCTTATCATCTCCATCGAAATGATATTCGGAGTGGAGATTTTCAAGAACGATACCTCGCAGACAAGTGATTCTTCCACGCTCTTCCCCGTCGTATTCCCGCTGATTGCCGGGCCGGGCAGTTTCACGACCCTTCTTTCCATGCGAGCAGAATACTACACGGTTAATATCATTATTGCCGTGTTGTTGAATATTTTACTCGTGTACTTGGTGCTTCGCTTCTTAGATCCTGTGAAAAAACTGTTGGGTGAGAGCGGGGCATATATCCTCAAGAAATTTTTCGGGGTTATCCTGATGGCTATTTCGGTAAAGCTGCTCACGTCTAACCTGAGCGCGCTGATTGCTTCCGTGAACGGCGGATAACTTTCTCTTCTCAAACTAATTATTTGATAAAAAAAACGCGTATCTTTGTGGCTAAAGACAAAAGAGATTTGTTTTAGGCTATTCATTTTGTTTTTAATCAATTAGAACTACAACTTATTTATTATTTCATATAAATATCAACAACATGAGAATTGTAAGCATTTTAGGACGCGAGGTCTTAGACTCAAGAGGAAATCCAACCGTTGAAGTAGATGTGCTAACCGAATCGGGTGCTTTCGGGCGCGCGGCTGTGCCTTCTGGTGCTTCTACCGGAGAAAATGAAGCACTGGAGCTTCGCGACGGTGATAAAGGACGCTACCTTGGAAAAGGAGTGTTGAAAGCAGTTGCTAATATCAACGATATTATCGCACCGGCGTTAATTGGTGCTAACGTGTTAGAACAAACCGAGATCGATGCCAAGCTGCTCGAACTGGATGGAACGAAAACCAAGTCGAACTTGGGTGCTAACGCGTTGCTGGGAGTATCGCTAGCAGTGGCCAAAGCGGCTGCCAGCTACCTCGGCCTCCCGCTCTATCGCTATATCGGTGGAACTAACACCTACGTGTTACCCGTCCCAATGATGAATATCATCAACGGCGGTTCGCACTCGGATGCTCCCATCGCGTTTCAAGAGTTCATGATTCGTCCCGTGGGCGCCAATTCCTTCAAAGAAGGATTACGCATGGGTACCGAAGTGTTCCACGCGCTGAAAAAAGTACTTCACGATAAAGGACTGAGTACGGCAGTGGGTGACGAGGGCGGTTTTGCTCCCAACCTCGCTGGTGGAACGGAAGAAGCATTGGAGGCGATTCTCACGGCTGTGAAGAACGCGGGGTACAGGCCCGGGGAAGACGTGAAAATCGCACTTGACTGTGCCGCTTCAGAGTTCTACGTGGACGGCGTGTACGACTACAGCAAGTTCGAAGGCCCGAACGGGAAAAAACGTTCACGCGAAGAGCAGGTGGCCTTCCTGGAGGAACTGATCACGAAGTATCCCATCGACTCGATCGAAGACGGTATGCACGAGAACGACTGGGATGGCTGGAAACAGCTGACCGATAAGATTGGCGACAGGTGCCAGTTGGTGGGTGACGACCTCTTCGTGACCAACGTGGACTTCCTCGAGAAGGGAATCAAAGAAGGATGCGCTAACTCCATCCTCATCAAAGTAAACCAAATTGGTACCCTTACCGAAACGCTGAACGCGATCGAGATGGCTCACAGAAACGGGTACACCAGTGTAACCTCACACCGCTCCGGCGAAACCGAAGATGCTACCATTGCCGATATCTCGGTGGCTACTAACGCCGGACAGATCAAAACCGGTTCCTTGAGCCGCTCAGACCGTACCGCCAAGTACAACCAACTTCTCCGTATTGAAGAAGAACTGGGCGACCGGGCCGTGTACGGGTACAAGAAGATCAAGTAATTATTCTCTCGCCATTTTACGGGGAGAAACTATCTTTTTTAGAAAAAACCATCCTTCGGGATGGTTTTTTTTCAATTGTTTTTGGTGTTAGCGAGATAATTGTTTAAAATTGTGATGCGTAAATCAGAAGAAGATAACCGTCGTTATGAGTAAACAGGAAGAAAAAGTTCTCCTTATTCAAAAAATATCTCAAGGAGATTCCAATGCATTCCGCCTTTTTTATGATATCTATTACGAGAGAATCAACCGTTTTGTCAGTTATCTTATCGTGGAAGCAGAGGTAAAAGAAGATATTATCTCTGATGTTTTCGTTTCGATTTGGCAAGAGAGAGAAAAGCTAAAAAGAGTGCAATATTTTGATTCCTACTTGTATGCTTTGGTGCGCAACAAGGCACTAGACTCGATTAGCCGATCTAAAAAATCAATATCGTTAGACCATATCTCGTTGGGTATTGTCTCCACGGATCCTATGCCCGATGAGGCAATCGAGAGCAAAGAGTTAAACGAAAAAATAAACAAGGCAATCAATGATTTGCCCGAAAGATGCAAGCTGATTTTCTTGATGGCGAAGGAAGAGGGTCTAAGTTATAAAGACATCGCCAGAATATTAACTATTTCAGAAAAAACCGTGAATGCCCAAATGGTTATTGCCTTTAAAAGACTACGCGCTAGTTTGGGCGACTACGTGGGAATACTGTTGTTTTTCTTTCTATAACAGCCCCGTGTAATTATCTTCTCGACTTCTCATCCTCACGCTTTATGTAAGTTTTCCTTATCTAAGCGATTGAATATCTGATGGATATATTCAGCCGGATGCTGTTGTGGAAAAATGAAAATCACGTCCGGATCTAAGCAAGAAATCACACCAATAATGTTAAAATCAGTTTTTTTAAAAAAAAGTTTAGATGTATTTCGGCTTTTTGAGGTCTTATATATAAAGAGGGATGAAAATGAAATCAAACGAATATAGAATCTTCGCGGCAATCGCTGCATATTTGGCCGGCCAGGCAACCGATAAAGAGAGAAAAATGGTCCGAGCGTGGCTGGAAGAAAGCGATAGCAATGTCCAAAAGTTGAATTATCTCAGAAAGGTAGTCTACGTGGGACCAATGGACCGGTCGGAAGAAACGAAGGAGAGAATATACAACACGATCCGCGCGAGAATGAACGAAGAGCGGCCTAGGCATGAACCGCGTAGGTTCAACCCGTTAAAATACGTGGCGGCAGCGTCGGTGGTTGCACTTCTCATTCTAGGTGGATTATGGCTCAGGCCTTTTTCCACCCGTGCCCCAGGAGCGCCATCTGCCGAGATTACTAGCCCGATCGCCACGACCACATCGGTCGTGTTGAGTGACGGCTCTTTGGTGACATTGAACGCTGGTTCTACGTTATCTTACCCCGAAAAATTTACCGGGAAAGAGCGGAGAGTAGAACTAAACGGAGAGGCCTTCTTTGAAGTAGTAGATGACGACAAACACCCGTTTGTCGTGGCTATCAATGAAGTGAGGGTTACGGTGCTAGGTACAAAATTCAATGTGAAAGCGTATGAAGAAGAGCACGAGATAGTGACTACTTTGCAAGAAGGCTCGGTGCGTTTTGAGCATGTTGTCGCCATGGGGGACAAACGAGAAGACATCCTACTGAAACCAGACCAACAGGTTACACTCGATAAAAAAACAGGAGAAGTTCAACTGAAAGAGGTAGAGGCGCAACTCTACAGTAGTTGGAAAGATGGAATATATTACTTTGATAACAGTTCTCTTGAAGAGATTGCCCGTAGGCTCGAGCGTGGCTTTAACGTGGATATCGAGATACTCTCACCCGTGTCGCGGACAGAATTGTTCTCGGGGATTTTTGATAAAGAAGAGAGTTTGGAAGAAATATTGGGTCTCTTAACGAAATACCGATCGATCGCTTATAAAATCAGTAATAATAAAATAATTATTTATAATGAACAGGATGCATATAAATGACTTTAGGCTTTATAATACAAGAGAAATACAAGCCGTACCCGTGAGACACTCTTGAGATTAGAAATATTTAATCAACAAAACAATTTCAATGTATGATGAATTATTTAAAAGTACTATTTTCCCAATGCTTTGTCATGAAAAATAAAGCATTGAGAAGCGTGAAAATTTTTCCTATCTTGTTGTTTTTGACTGTGTTTCCTGTGAATGCCAGCTTTTCACAACACGTTAAACTTAGTTTTAACCTAAGCAACACTACCATCAAAGCGTTGTTTCAGGAAATTAAAAGGCAGAGTGACTATTCGTTTTTGTACAACAACAATGAGCTAAACGAAAATGAAAGAGTAACGGTGTCGGTAGAGGACCAAACCGTGGAAGAGATCCTTGATCATGTCTTGAGAAACAAAAACCTGGAGTATGAAATCAAGGATAAGTTTATACTGATATACCGTTCCGACGAGGGAAAAACAGAAATCCAATCGCGACAACAGGGAGGAAAAAAGATTAGCGGCCGCGTAATTGATGCGAGCGGTGAAGTGCTTCCCGGGGTAGTTGTGAGGGAATTGGGCGACGAGTATAACGGGACGGTCACCGACTTGGACGGATTATACACCCTTAACGTGAATGAGAGAGCCACTATTGAAGTTTCTTTCTTGGGCTATAAAACAGTGACCGTGAATATCGGTTCCTCCAATATTTATGATGTGGTGTTGGAAGAGGATATTAGTGAACTTGATGAACTCGTGGTTACGGGATATGGTGAACAGCGTAAGATTAGCTCCATTGGCGCGCAGACATCCATTAAACGAGAAGATATCAAGGTGCCTTCCGCGAGCTTGAGCACGGTGTTGGCGGGTAGATTATCGGGAGTGGTGTCCGTGCAAAGAACGGGCGAGCCCGGCAGGGACGCCGCCGATATCTGGATCAGGGGACTCTCGACACCCAATAGCTCCAACCCGTTGATATTGGTTGATGGCGTGGAACGCGATTTTAATAATATAGACCCGGAGGATATTGAATCTATTTCAGTGCTAAAAGATGCTTCCGCGACAGCTGTTTATGGTGTTCGGGGTGCCAATGGGGTCATCATCGTGAAAACGAAACCGGGTATCATCGGGAAGCCGTCGGTGAATATCGATTACTACGAGGGAATGAATCGTTTTACCGTTACGCCCGAACTGGCCGATGGGGTTACCTATATGCATGCAGTGAACGAGGCGTTAAGTAATACCAACCGTGTACACCGGTATTCACCCGCGTACATCGAGAATACCCGAAACGGGGTGGATCCTATGCTATATCCCAACGTGGATTGGCAGAAAGAGATTTTTAATGATTGGGGCCATCTTAGAAGAGTAAACGCCAATGTGAGGGGAGGAAGCCAGATGGCGCAGTTCTACGCCTCGGTGAGTGTATACAACGAAAAAGGGACCATTAAAACCAATCCCTTGGAAAATTACGACTCCAGCACGCGGTATACCCGGTATAATTTCACGACCAACGTGAGCATGCAGGTAACACCCACTACCGATGTAAATATCGGGGCTCAAGGATTTCTCGCGAATGGGAACTACCCGGGCATGTCGAGCGACGTGATCTTCGGCTCCACGATGGAAGTGAATCCGGTGATGTACCCTAAGATGTTCGTTGTTGATGGAATCGAATACGTACCCGGGGTTCATACCCAAGGAGCCGAAAGAAATCCGTATGCCGACGCTACCATGAGAGGATATCGACACACCATGAATAGCAAGATCAATTCAAATATCCGTATCACCCAAGACCTCGGGATGATCACCGAGGGGCTGAAAGCCACCGCGATGTTCGCGTACGACGTAACCTCTAATCGGGATACGGAATACAATAAAAGAGAAAACACGTATTACTTGGCGGATAGAAACAACCCGTATGATGCCCAAGGGAACCCCATCCTTACCACTACTTGGAACTTGGGTTCGGAGGTCTTGTCGTTCGGCGGCAATAACCTGCAAGGGGAGAAGAAAGATTACTTCGAGGCTTCGTTAACGTATGACCGGATCTTCGGCGATCACCGCGCGGGAGGGATGTTGATTTACACGCAGCAAAACCGAAATGTAAATCACGCCGGTAGCATCATTGATGCAATACCTTACCGGATGCAGGGCGTGGCCGGAAGATTGACTTACTCGTGGAAAGACAGGTACTTTGGCGAATTTAACGTCGGGTATAACGGGGGAGAGAACTTCCCGTCGCAACAAAGATACGGAACATTTCCTGCTTTTGGCGTTGGATGGGTCGCGTCCAACGAGTCGTTCTGGGAGCCGGTGGAAGATCTGTTTTCCTTCTTTAAAATACGATATACAAACGGGTTTGCAGGGAATAGCTCGGTGGGTGGAAGACGATTCATGTACCTCGATCAGTATGAGTGGACCGGAAACTACCGCTATAATTTTGGAGGACAAATCGTGGATGGCGTACGCGTGGTAAACCCCGCTACCATGCTCGAGTGGGAAGTAGCGCACAAGCAGGACTTGGGATTCGATATCCAAATGCTCAACAATGATCTAAGTCTCACGCTCGACCTGTTCTACGAGAAAAGAAACCAGATATTATTAGAGCGTTCTCAATCATTGCCTAGTTTTGCCGGCTTTCAACAAGCTCCATTCGGAAACGTGGGAATAACAGAAACAAAAGGTTTTGATGGAGACATTGAATACAATAAAACTATTAACGATGACTGGAGCCTCACCCTGCGCGGTAACTTCACGTATGCCGATCCGGTGTGGGTAGACAACGATATTCCCGACAAAGCATACCCGTGGCGAAATAGGAAAGGATCTAGCCTGGTATCACAGGAAGGATTTACTGCACAGGGGCTATATACCCATTCCGACATTGACGTGATTCAAGCCTGGCTCGCGTCAGACCGGTCAATGCCGCAGCCGTTTCCTACTCCCTATAATACGTCGTTGGCTCAATTACAGCCGGGCGATATCATCTATAAAGATATGAACGAAGATGGAAAAATTGATGATAACGACATCTCGTGGATCGGTAACGGCGATATTCCCAAGATAAACTACGGGTTTGGTTTTAACCTGCAATACAAGGCATGGTCATTGGGCATGTTGTTCCAAGGAACCGCCCAAGCCAATCGTTTCGTGGGAGGCATCGTTAAACCTTTCAATGATACCGGGGGCGGTAACGTCTATGCCAATATCACCGACCGATGGACAGAGGAAAACCCGAGACACGACGTGTTCTACCCTCGTTTGGCCTTTGGGAATGATCAGGCGGGTAATCAAAATAACTTCGTGAACAGCACGTGGTGGTTAAAAGATATGAGCTTCCTGCGCCTCAAGACGTTGCAACTGAGTTATTTCCTGCCAAGGGAATGGACCCAGAAAATTGGCGTGAATAACGCGAGCGTGTATATGATGGGGATGAACCTCTTCACGCTTTCTAAATGGAAGCTATGGGATCCCGAGCTAAACACCGGAAACGGGAACAGTTATCCCAACTCCTCTTCCTATACAATCGGAATTAACTTTAATTTTTAACGATAGAACATTATGAGATACATTCATTATATATTGATACTGGTATTTCCTTTTATCTTTTCCTGCAGCGATTATCTTAGCCAAGTGCCGCAGGATATCCTGACCCTCGAGAAAACCTTTGAATCGCGCGCTTCTTCCCTGCGTTTTCTCTCTTCGGTATATACCTATATGCCGGACGAGTTCGACCAGCGTAGTGCCGGTGGTGGCCGTGGGCAAGGTACCTCCGGTGTATGGGTTACCGGAAGCGACGAGGGAGAGTATGTATGGGAGTCTCACGGCTCACACGTGGTGACTAATGGATCAATGAACCCGTCCACCGGGTTGGTAGATATTTACTGGAGTAAGTATTTCCGGGGAATAAGGTCAGCTACCGTCTTTATCAACAACCTTCACCTTTGCCAAGTACTGTACCCCGGTGATTACGAGCAATGGACAGCCGAGGCTCGCGCGGTGAGGGCCATATACTACTATTACCTGTTGAGGCTTTATGGACCCGTTCCTATCCTTGAGACGGAGCTTTCGGAGCAGAGCCCTTCGGAAGAATTACAGATACCTCGTAACACCGTGGAAGAGGTAGGGAATTATATCCTGTCGGAACTCCAAAAAGCCATGGACGAGGGACTCATCGATAATATCAAGATGTCGGGAAACCATACTTCATCCGATAAGGGATTGGGGCACATCGATCAAGCAATTGCAAAAGCATTCAAGGTGCAAACAAGAATGCTCTTGGCCAGTCATCTTTTTAACGGTTCAAACGCCTACTTCGCGGACGCGAGTAACCCGGATGGGACAAAGCTTTTCCCGGTATATAACGACGCTGAAAAGAGACAATTGTGGACTGATGCAGCCAAGGAGGCAAAAGAATTTATCGACACCTATATTGGTAGAGGGTACGACTTGACGCGTATTCATACCGGAGGTCAGCTCGATCCGTACCTCTCTTATCGCGAAGCAGTCAGGGGATACACGTCAGAAATGACAAATTTCTCCACCTCTTCTACTTCTGCCATCGAGATGATCTATTTCAGGATTGATACCCCCACGGACATCATGCAGTACGACCGTACGCCCAAGCATTTCGGGGTAGGAAGAGCAGCTTACGAGGCTTCTAGCGCCATGGGCGCCACGCAAGAGATTGTCGATTCCTATTTTATGAGTAACGGGCTGAAACCCATACTGGGTTACGAGTCCGATCACAAAACGCCGGTTATCAATTCCGCTTCGGGGTACCAGGATACAGGGCTTAGCGAAACAGATTACCTGGATCCCGTGACCGGACGGATCTTTGCACCTGCCGGTGTCCTGAAGGCGTGGGTGAACCGTGAGCCGCGATTCTACGCGGACATCACGTTCGACGGACAACGATGGTTGAATACCAGTGAAGGGGTTGTAATCACCTCCACCCAGTTTAGTGGGAATTCCGGAAAAGGCGTCGGCAGCTCTAACGACTACACGAAAACAGGCTACGTGATTAGAAAATCGGCACCATTGGGAAACTGGAGAGAAGGCAATAGAATCTGTATTTTGCTACGTGTCGCACAAATCTACTTGGATTATGCGGAGGCATTGCACGAGAGCGATCCGGGTAACCCCGATATCCTCCGGTACGTGAACCTTATCCGGGAAAGAGCGGGCATACCCCAGTACGGGATAGACCTGCCCGTACCCTCCGATACACGACAGGCTATCCGGGATGAACGCCGCGTAGAGTTGGCTTTCGAGACGAATAGATACTTCGATGTCCGCCGCTGGGGAATCGCGGAGCAGACAGAGAACAAGCCTATCCACGGGATGAACATCGAAGAAGATGGGCAGGATTTCTTCGTGCGAACAGTAGTGGAAAACCGGATATTTGAAAAGAAGAATTACTTCTTCCCGATTCCGGAGAGAGACATCAACGTGAACAGGGCATTGGTTCAAAATAAAGGATGGTAAGAAACGCGTTTCATCTACCTAAGTAAAAAGAAAAAACATGAGAAAAATTGCTTGTATATTTTTATTACTCACGCTGTTGGTGTTCCCGAATTGCACCGAGGAGAAAAATGAAATAGGAAGAGAGAACAACAGCACGATTCTGCCATTGGGTAACGTGCTCGACGAATTGCTAAGGCTCAGGGATGAATCTGTTTTTGGCAGCAGGGAAGGGATGTACCCGGTAGAAAGCCGTGAAATCCTGGAAGACGCGTTGAATGACCTTTCGTCGGTAATCTTGCGGGTTCATGCCGGTGAAACCGTGTCACAACAAGAAATGGATGCGGCAATTACCCGGTCTGAGGCATCGATGGAAGCTTTCAAGGCAACCGTGCGCGTGGAAGACTTACCGGTACCGGCAGAACTATACGTGGATGGAATTGGCGGGGGCGGGTACATCGACTTCGGCTTTGTTCCCGAGTACTCTAAGTTTGGCGAACCGGATAATCAGCAATTCACCGTTGAATTGTGGTTCAAGTTGACGGAGCTGACCGGTTTCGGCGTGATTGTTTCTACCTTTTACGAGGCTTCTGCTCGTTACGGATGGATGATTAACTATTGGAATGGGCACATGAGAATGGCTTACGCCATGAATACTTATGAACCGCTGATTGAGCCGGCAGCCGGTTTTAACAGGCTCAACGAATGGGTTCACGTGGCTGCCGTGTATAATGATAATGGCGTGGATGGCGAAATGGATGGCGGGCAACCGGTATTTGCTAAATTCTATATCAACGGGAACTTGGCTTCGAGGCACACCAAGCCAGCAGGTAAGCATTACAGAGAGAATGAATTGTCGAACGTGCCCATGATTGGTTTTGCCGGTTACACCTCCGACCTGAATCGCTTTAGACCGATGTCGGGTTACATGAAAGATTTCCATATCTGGAACAGTGCCAAATCAGAAGTAGAGATCCGGCAAATCATGCACCAGGAGGTAGAGGTGACAGGAAGCGAGGAGGACTTGGTATGCGGGTGGAGTTTTGATGTGGCTCCAAAGGACAATAGCCAGATCAAGGATTTGACCGGTAAATACAATGCCTCGTTGCATGGTGAATTCGAGTGGATTGAAGTTGGGCAATAAAAAAACAAATAATTGTATGAGACGAATAATAAAATTACTTCCCTTCCCGGCCATGCTTATCCTGCTGTTGCTGGTATTCATAGCGTGTGATGATACGGCGGACGAGATGTCCGGCAGGCGCTTCGTGCGGATCGAGAAGGTGGATATCTCCCTGAACACGGGCGAGAAGATCATCCTTAAAGCACAAGTCGATTCTTTGAGTAGCCTGTCCAAGTCGTTCCGGTGGAGCGTGATCGATGAGAATATTGCCTCTATCGAAACATTGGCGGATAATTCGGGCATATTGACCGCACTTGCAGAAGGTTCCACTCTTGTAAAAGTGGAGTCGACCGATGGCGAACTGATCTATTTTTCGGATCTCTCCGTGTCCGGTGAAAAGGTTACGAAAATACTCGCGATCGGGAACAGCTTCTCGGAAGACGCGATCGAGAATTACTTGTATGATCTGGCGAATGCCTCCGGCCACAAAGTGAGAATTGGTAACATGTATATTGGAGGAGCTGATTTGGAGAGGCATTGGAACAACGCGTCTGGAAACAAGCCGGAATATCAATTGCGGGTAATCAACACAGATGGCGGTAGGACTTCTTTAAACAACGCGGGTTTGCGTGAAGTAATCTCGGGAGAGAACTGGGATTATATCAGTTTCCAGGAAGTAAGTCAACGCTCCGGCCTTATCGAAGGGTACCAAGAGTACCTTCCGCGATTGGTGGAGTATGCCCAAACATTGACAACCAATCCCGACGTGAAATACGTGTTGCACCAGACATGGGCTTATTCCCAAGATTCCAATCACGACGGATTCGTCAACTACAATCATGATCAGATGGAGATGTACACGAAGATCGTTGAAGCTGTTTCCGCCGCGAAAGGGTTTGCCGATATTAATATGGTAATTCCATCGGGAACAGCTATTCAGAATGGACGGACGAGTTATATCGGTGACCGGTTTACCCGAGACGGGTATCACTTGAGTCTGACCGTGGGGCGATTCACTGCCGCGTCCACGTGGTATGAATCCATTTTCGGGGATGTGTTGAATAACCCCTTCATCCCTTCCGGTTTTTCGGACTACGATTCGCGATTGGTTAAAACCGCGGCGACAAAGGCCGTGGCTGCTCCCGAAGAGGTGACAGTGCTTACCGATTTCGCCTTCGCCGAGCCCAATGAGTTTATATTGGAAGCACCGTTATTCATTGATTTCGGTCCCGATTTTACCGTTGGAAACTATAATAACTTCCGGCATCCGAATGATACGCGCGTGGCGAACCTCATCGACGAGAATGGAGAGAATTCCAAGTTTGCCATCGAGGTGACGCAAACGTTCCAGGGAACGTTGTCGAGAGGGCTACAAAATATATTGGGTTATCCCACTACCGCGTCACAAGACATGTTCTTCAGCGATGGGGCCAGTTTTGCAGAAAGCGGGCTGATGCTTTCGAACCTCAACAAGGAGCAGAGGTACACCTTGGTTTTTTATGGTTCCGTGAACGACCATGGTACCGAAACAGAGTTCCGGGTTACTGGTGATAACGAGAAGATTGGCTATCTTGATAACGACAACAACCTCGGCAAGCAGTTGATTCTGTATGATATTGAGCCGGCAGAAGACGGGACCATTGCCATCCGGATGAAACCGGGGCCCAACAATATTCACAACTCTCGTTTTTACGGCATTAACGTGCTGTCGATCTACCCCGAGGGGGTGGAGGTGCCGAAAGCGACCAGTAATTTCGTGCTGGAACATCCCGTTTACTTTGATTTCGGGACCCAGGTAGCTCCGGCACCTTTCTTCCATATGAACCAGCCCAATAACGATCCGCGGTTTAACCTGCCTGACGCGACGGGAAATAATACCGGTATTTCCTTGAGCGTGACGGCTCGCTTCAACGGTGAAAACGGCTCGGGTGCCCCCGATAACACGTTGGGATTCCCGGCAGAGGTCAGTCGCGACGCGTTCTGGAGCGACGCGAGCAATCCCACGAGCGGGTTCACGCTTTATAACCTCAACACCGGGTTGAAGTATAAGTTCGTGTTCTTTGGCTCGAGAGACGGGGTGGGGGATAACCGGGAGACCAAATACGAGGTGGTAGGAGCCAATTCGGGTTCCGGTGCCCATAACGCCTCCAGCAACAAGTCGGCTGTCACCGTGATCGACGGTATACAGCCCGCTTCAGACGGGACCATCGATGTTATTCTATCTGCCGGACCGAACAATAACAACGGGAGCAAGTTTTTTTATATCAATGCAATGATTGTTGCCCCGGAAGGGCACGCGCTTCCCGGTATGTAATATTGTTCATAATATCGTTAGAAAAACCATCCTTCGGGGTGGTTTTTTTGATTTATAGCCGTTGAAAGGTGCATTGTTTCGCTCCCCGCATGGGTTTCGAAAAGAAAATCTCTTATATTTGTGAAATATTAGTCGCGGCTTTGAAAGCCGTGATCACGTACCAATTTATCTTCGGCCTGCACTATAACTATGCAGGTGTGGAGTAACAAAAGATCAATGATGAAACAAATTCATGTACTTTTCGCGGCAGTGTTACTATCTATTACCGCTGTCGCCGTGGAACCGCAACGGTTCAATAACCCGGTGATTGGAGGGGATATGGCCGATCCGTCGATGATCCAGGTGGAGGACACCTATTACGCGACCGCGACCTCTTCAGAATGGGCTCCTTATTACCCGGTGTTTACTTCAAAGGATATGGTTAATTGGGAGCAGGCGGGGCATATCTTTGATGAGAAACCGGAATGGACCTCTCACTCTTTTTGGGCTCCCGAACTTTTTTACCGGAACAACACGATGTATTGTTATTATTCGGCACGCAGAAAAACAGACAACACCACCTATATCGGGGTAGCTACCGCACCGGGCACGTCCCTGTCATTTACCGATCACGGCCCTATCATCGAGCTGGGCAGCGAGGCCATCGACGCGTTTATCATAGAAGTGGAGGGGGATCTTTATATTACGTGGAAAGCATATGGCCTTGACCCGCGTCCCATCGAATTGCTTGGTAGCCGGTTATCGGAGGATGGCCTACGCTTGGAGGGCGAGCCGTTTTCATTGTTGAAAGACGACGATGAGGTTGGGCTTGAAGGACAGTACCACTTCAAACAAGGCGATTATTACTATATCATTTATTCAGCAAAGAGCTGCTGCGGTCCCGGGAGCGATTACGATGTACGGGTAGCACGGTCGAAGCACTTCAAAGGTCCTTACGAGAAGTATGCCGGCAATCCCATCCTTTCAGGGGGTGAAGGGGAGTTTCTTTCGATAGGTCATGGTACGGCGGTGCCAATTTCCGAAGGACGCTATGCATACTTGAGCCACGCGTATTTAAAAGGAGACGGGTTTTACCTGGGACGGCAACCGGTATTGCACGAGTTCGTGGTGAACAACGAGCAGTGGGTGGAATTCACGACCGGACGATACGCGGTACGAGAACAGTCTGTCCCGATCGAAGGGACCGTTCAAAACGCGGTACCCGATTTTCATGACGATTTTTCGGGTAAGACGCTTAAAGTCCACTGGACATGGAACTATCCTTTCGCCGAGATCGACGCGACGTTAGAGGGAGGTAACCTCCGGTTGACCGGCTCTCCGGTTGGGAATCATGCCACGGGGACCGCGCTCTGTCTCCGTCCCACCGCCACCGACTACAGCTATGAAACCAAGATCGTGAATACCAATGCCAGTTTCAAAGGGTTGACCATGTATGGGGACGACCAGAACTTGATGGCCCTCGGTTCTATGGATAACCGGGTCGTGGTTAAATCCATTGAAAACGGTTCTGAAACTATCCTGTTCAGTACCGAATTTGAAAGTTTTTCTCCCTCTTTGAAAATAGAGGTGACACGAGGACGCCTTCTTACTTTCTTTTTCAGTGAAGATGGGGAACAGTGGACACGGGTAAATGAAACCCCGGTAGATGCTTCCTTTCTGGTGCGCTGGGATCGTGTTGCCCGGCCGGGGCTAATTCATAACGGGAGTTTTGATGAACCCGCCATGATCGATTACTTTAAAGTGACGTCCCCGTTGCGCGGGATGTAAGAATCCCAGAGAGATAACGCGATTACAACGAGAAAAAACGGCAAATAAAAACGCTAAATTGCTCTTCATGAACAATTTAGCGTTTATGTTGTACCCAGAGTCGGGATCGAACCGACAAGGACTTGCATCCATTGGTGTTTGAGACCAACGCGTCTACCAATTCCGCCATCTGGGCATTTTCAAAAAGTGAATGCAAAAGTACGCGTTTTTTTGGTATTTCAAAATAGAGAGCCTCTCTTTTTTATAAATTTGTTGATTGTTTGACGCGAGAAGGTTCATGATAACCCCGTTCCAAGTGTTTTATTCCTGAAAAAGATGAATAATGCCTTGCACGTACCGTACCGGGGCGATCAAATTTATTCGCAAATCTTCTGCTGTTTTGTGTGAAATTCTCGTTTTTATTCGTATCTTTAAGGGGAAACACGATAAGCGCGAGGAGAACCAAACAAATTGTGCCGAAAGTGTGTTATGGTAGTAGTGGAACCCGCTAAATAGAAGAGGGGAACTATGCCAAGAGAAATTTTAAACACAACGGATGAATATCAGTTTATTAAACATTATATAATCTTAGGATGAGAAACAGTAATAACTATTGTGTAATTATGAGTGGCGGCGTTGGAAGCCGCTTTTGGCCCTTTAGTAAAGAGGGAAAACCCAAACAGTTTCTTGATTTTTTCGGCACGGGGCGGTCGCTGCTGCAAAGCACGTTCGACCGGTTTAAGAAGATCGTGCCGGCAGAGAACATATACATCGTGACTAACGACGCGTACGCGGAGATGACGATGAAGCAGCTCCCCGAGTTGAAAGAAGACCAGCTTTTGTTGGAACCCATTCGACGGAATACCGCACCTGCCATCGCGTATGCTTCGTTCCGTATCCGGGCCGTCAACCCGAATGCCAATATCGTGGTGGCACCATCCGATCACCTGATCGTGAACGTGGACGAGTTCGTGGATGATATCCAAAAAGGATTGGATTTTGTAGAGAAGAAACCGGTATTGCTCACGCTGGGTATCCAGCCCAGTCGCCCCGAAACCGGGTATGGCTATATCCAGGCGAACGAGGAGGAAGAGAACGGCATCTTTAAGGTGAAAGCGTTCACCGAGAAACCGGACTACAACCTGGCAAAGAAGTTCGTTGAAAGTGGCGAGTTCGTTTGGAACTCGGGTATTTTCCTTTGGAACGTGAACAGTATCATCGATGGTTTTCGGAAATACCTGCCGGATATTATTCAAAAATTCAACGAAGGGAAGGATCTCTTTAACACACCCGGGGAGAAGAAGTTTATCGATGAAAGCTTCCCGTTCTGCCCCAATATTTCCATCGATTACGGGATACTGGAGAAGGCCGATAACGTTTACGTGAACATATCCGATTTTGGCTGGAGCGACCTCGGAACGTGGGGAGCGTTGCACGAGATTTCCGATCGAGATGAAAACAACAACGCTCACCTGAATTGCAAAACACTCTTTGTGGAGAGTAGCGACAACATTGTCGCGATGAGCGACGATAAGCTGGTCGTGCTGCAGGGATTGGAGGACTATATCGTGGCTGAATCTGACAACGTGTTGCTAATCTGCAAAAAAAGCGAAGAACAACGCATCAAGCACTTCGTGACGGACGTGAAGTTCCGTCATGGCGACGAGTATATTTAGCGCGGTGATATTACCCGGTGTACCCGTGTGCATGTATTGCTCCTACCGCCCTGCCGGAGGGATCGGCGTTTCTTTTGAACTGCTCGTCCCACTCCAGGGCGGTAGGCGTGCTGCACGCCACCGAAGGGGCCGATGGGACACATCTGGCCGCGCTGTCGGATGGGAATAGTTCGGAATAGATGCAACGGTACATGTACTCCTCTTTGGTCAACGGCGGATGGATGGGGAAGCGATGATGCACGGTTCGCATCTGCTCGTCGGTTACTTCCCGCGCCGCGATCTTTTTTAACGTGTCAATCCAACCGTATCCCACGCCGTCGGAAAACTGCTCTTTCTGGCGCCAAACCACTTCAGGCGGTAAGTAGTCCTCGAAGGCTCGACGGAGGATCTCTTTCTCGATCTTTCCGTTTCCTGCCATTTTATCCTTCGGGTTGAGACGCATGGCTATATCCAAAAACTCTTTATCAAGGAAGGGTACCCTTCCCTCCACACCCCACGCGGCCAGTGATTTATTGGCTCGCAGGCAATCGTACTGATGCAGCCTGTCGAGTTTCCGCACGGTTTCGGCGTGAAACTCTCGCGCGTTGGGGGCTTTATGGAAATAAAGGTACCCTCCGAAAATCTCGTCGGCCCCTTCCCCGGAGAGCACCATCTTCACGCCTATCGACTTGATAAAACGGGCGAGGAGGTACATCGGCGTGCTCGCGCGAACTGTCGTTACATCGTACGTCTCGATGTGGTAGATCACGTCCCGGATGGCGTCAAGCCCTTCCTGGACGGTATAATGAATCTCGTGATGCACCGAGCCAATATGCTTGGCCACGCTTCTGGCGGCTACCAGGTCGGGAGAACCTTCCAACCCGATGGCGAAAGAGTGCAACCGCGGCCACCAGGCATCTTCCCGGTTGTTTGTCTCCACGCGTTTTGCCGCGTATCGCTTGGCCACGGCGGAGATAATGGACGAGTCCAGCCCTCCCGACAACAATACCCCGTAGGGGACATCGCTCATCAATTGACGCTGCACCGCCTCTTCCAGCGCTTGCCGGAGGAGTATCGGGTCCGTGTTGTTTTCCTTCACGGTGTCGTAATCCATCCAGTCACGCGTGTACCATCTCGTGGGACCCGGATCGTTGCTGTAATAGTAGTGCCCGGGAGGGAATTCTTCGATTTGGTTGCAACGCCCCTCCAGCGCTTTCAGCTCCGACGCCACGTAGTAGGCGCCGTCCCGGTCCCACCCGTGGTAGAGGGGAATGATCCCCAGGTGATCACGTCCGATAAGGAAGGATTTGTTCTCGGTGTCGTAAAGCGCGAACGCGAAAATACCGTTCAGATCGTCCAGGAAATTGACCCCCTTCTCCCGGTAAAGCGGGATAATCACTTCACAATCCGACTGGGTGAGGAACTCGTGGGAATCCTTGTATCTTGCCCGGATAGAACGGTGATTGTAGATTTCACCGTTCACGGCCAGCACCAGCTTACCATCTTTGCTGAGGAGGGGTTGCTTTCCCGAGGCAGGATCGATGACGGCCAGCCGTTCGTGCGCCATGATGGTGTTGTGACAGGAGAAGATGCCCGACCAGTCCGGGCCGCGATGGCGTAGCTTGGCGGACATTTTTAGCAGTTGAGCCCGTGACTCTTCCACCGGCTTTTTTATATCGAATGTACAGACGATACCACACATGTTGTTTTATTTTGAATGACGAAATTTACACGATCAAGAGACGAGGGAGGGAAGTACCCTGCTCTCTTGTTGTACCAGCGCGCGGTGAACGTGTTCGGCGGTTTGCCTGCCCGAGGCGATGGCCTTGACGACCAAGGACGCGCCCATGATGGCATCACCGGTGGCGAACACGTTGGGGATCGTGCCCTGGTGTTGTTTGTTTACAGCTACATTTCCCCGGGGATCGTAATCCACGCCTAACTGATCGAGCAATCCCTCGTGCACCGGGTGGAGGAAGCCGAGAGCCAGTAGGACTAGGTCGGCCTTGATGGCTTCGGTCTTGCCGGTTGAGGCCAACCGAAAGCGGCCTTGCCCGTCCTTTTCCCAGGTAACCTCTTCGCCCACCGCCTCGCTCACCTGTCCGTCTGTTCCCTGGAACCTGATCGTGTTAAGCAACCATCGCCGCTCGCATCCCTCCTCGTGCGAAGAGGAGGTCTTCAGCACCTGGGGATAGGGGTGGGGCCATGGGGTGGCCGGGTTGTTCCCTACCGGCGGTTTGGGCATGATCTCGATCTGGATCACGCTCTTGGCTCCTTGCCGTATCGACGTCCCGACACAGTCGGAGCCGGTATCGCCCCCGCCGATCACCAGCACGTGCTTTCCCTTTGCCGAGATCTTTTTCGTCCTCGCTTGTTTTTCACCCGTGAGATCGCGTACCGCTCCCGATAAGAAATCCATCGCGAAATGGATCCCTCCCAGCTCACGCCCTTCCGGCGTGATATCCCTCGGTTTCCCGGCTCCCACGGCCAGGCAGATCGCGTCGTACTCTTTCTTGAGCGTCTCGATCGGTAGGTCTTTCCCTACTTCCGTGCCGGTCACGAAGAGAATCCCTTCTTCCTCGAGCAGCTTCAGCCGGCGGTCAATAACCTCTTTTTCCAGTTTGAAATTGGGGATGCCGTACCGGAGCAACCCTCCCGGACGGTGATCCTTCTCGAAGACGGTGACGAGGTGCCCCTTCCGGTTGAGTTGCTGGGCAGCGGCCAATCCTGCCGGTCCCGAGCCGATGATGGCTACCCGCTTGCCGGTCCGCCGTTTCGGGGGGCGTGCTTCGATCATTCCCTCCATGAAAGCGACCTCGGTGACGGATGCCTCATTCTCGCGAATGGTCACCGGTGCCTCGTGGAGCGCGAGCACGCACGATTTTTCACACGGGGCAGGGCAAACACGACCGGTAAATTCCGGGAAGTTGTTGGTCTCGTGCAGTACCTCTACCCCCTTCTTCCAGTCGCCCTTGTAAATATGATCCTGCCATTCGGGCATCTTGTTCCCCAGCGGGCAGGCCCAGTGGCAGAAGGGGATGCCGCAATCCATGCACCGGGATGCTTGCTGTTTGCGCTCTTCCCGGTTGAGGCTTCGCTCTACCTCGCGGTAGTCGCGTATTCTTTCGTTCACGGGACGGTACCCGGACTCTTTCCGGGGTAGGGTCATAAATGCTTTTGGATTTCCCATAATATGTTTGTTTTTAGTATTTACACGAGTTTCATTTGTTGTATGTACGCGGTTGAAATATTCGTTGGATGATGTTTCATGACCTTTATTTCGCGTTTACCAGCGTCACGCGCTTTTCTCCGTTAAGACGGCTTCTTGTTGCAACGCTTCCGTTTTCATTTTTTGCAATACCTTTTTGTATTCGATGGGAACCACCTTGATGAACTTATCCCGGTAGAGTTCCCAGTTGTCGAGCACCTGCCGGGCCTTCGGGCTGTTGGTATACTGGGCGTGCTTGGAAATAAGCTCCTTTAATTCTTGCACGTCCGTTGTCTCTTCAAGGAGTCTCAATTCCACCATCTCCATGTTGCAGTGAAAGTCAAAATCGCCTTTCTCGTCCAACACGTAGGCGATACCCCCGCTCATGCCCGCCGCGAAGTTCCTGCCGACACGCCCCAGTACCACGGTACGGCCGCCGGTCATGTATTCGCAGCAATGGTCGCCCGCGCCTTCCACCACGGCGGTGGCCCCGGAGTTGCGGACGCAGAAGCGTTCGCCGGCCACGCCGCTGATAAATACTTCGCCCGACGTCGCCCCGTAGAGCGACGTGTTGCCGCAGATGATGTTCTCCTCCGGACGGAAGCGGCTTCCCTTGGGCGGGGCGACGATCACGCGCCCCCCGGAGAGTCCCTTGCCCAGGTAGTCGTTGCAATCGCCGTGAAGGGAAAAGGTGATGCCCTTGGCGAGGAATGCCCCGAAGCTTTGACCGGCCGACCCGTCGAAATAGGCCGACAAGGTATGTTCCGGTAACCCTTTTTGCCCGTATCGTTTCGCGATTTCTCCCGAGACCATGGCGCCGACCGCCCGATCGGTGTTTTTTATCTTCAGCTTAACCCCTGCCGGCTGTTGCAACTCGATGGCAATCTTTGCTTCGGAGATAAGCATCCGGTCGATCACGTTCTCCAGTTTGTGATGTTGCTCCTTTATTTTCCGGAGCGCGACCCGTTCGGTCCCTCCCGCTTGGTCTCCCGGGTAATAGAGAAGGCGTGACAGGTCGATCTTCCCGATTTTTGCCAAGCCCGGGTACTCTTTTCGTTTTAGCCGGTCGCTTCTCCCGATGGCTTCGTCCATCGACCGGAATCCCATTTCGGCCAGTCGCTCCCGGGCCTCTTGGGCCAGGAAACGGAAGTAGGTGACCAGCTGTTCGTGCCGTCCCGGGAATCGTTTCCTGAGTTCCGGATCTTGCGTGGCAATGCCCATCGGGCAAGTGTTCAGGTGGCACTTGCGCATCATCACGCATCCCAAGACGATCAGCGCGCTCGTCGCGAACCCGTACTCTTCGGCCCCCAACAGCGCGGCGGTCACGATATCCCGCCCCGTCTTCAACTGGCCGTCGGCCTGCAGCGTCACCGCTCCTCGCAGGTTGTTCATGACCAGTGTCTGTTGCGTCTCCGCGAGTCCTATCTCCAGGGGTAACCCCGCGTGCTTGATGGAGCTCGCCGGGCTCGCGCCGGTGCCTCCTTCCGAGCCGCTGATCACGATCAAGTCTGCCTTGGCCTTCGCCACGCCCGCCGCGATGGTGCCCACGCCGGTTTCGGATACCAGCTTCACGCTGACCGTCGCCCTGGGATTGACGTTCTTGAGATCGAAGATGAGCTGTGCCAGGTCTTCGATGGAGTAGATGTCGTGGTGGGGCGGGGGAGAGATTAACGTGATGCCGGGAATGGAGTGCCGTGTCCGGGCAATGATGTCGTCCACCTTGAACCCGGGCAGCTGTCCTCCTTCGCCCGGTTTCGCTCCCTGCGCGATTTTTATCTGCAGCTCGTCGGCGTTCACCAAATACTCGGTGGTCACGCCGAAGCGGCCCGAGGCGACCTGCTTGATGGCGCTGCGACGGGACAAGCCATCTTCCCCAGGGTGGAACCGCTCCGGGTCTTCCCCGCCCTCGCCGGTATTGCTGCGCCCGCCGATGCTGTTCATCGCGATGGCCAGCGCCTCGTGGGCCTCCTTGCTGATGGAGCCGTACGACATGGCGCCGGTACAGAACCTTTTCAGGATGTTCTCGATGGGCTCCACCTCGGCGATATCGATGGGGGTACGCTCGTGTTCGAACAAGTCCCGGATAAAAGCGGGCTTCTCTTTCTGGTCGACCAGCGCGGTGTACTCCTTGAACAGGCCGTAATCACCCGTTCGGACGGCTGTCTGTAGCTTCGAGATGGTCTCGGGATTCCACGCGTGGTAATCGCCATTGACCCGGTAAGCATACCTGCCATTGTTCTCCAGGTGGAACGGTTCGTTCTCGTCCCCCTCGAACGCTTCGAAGAACGGCTGCAAGGCTTCGCGCGCCACCTCTTCCAGGTCGATTCCCTCTATCTTGGAGGAGATACCCCTGAAATAGGTGTTCATCAGGGAGGAGGCGAGGCCGATGCTTTCGAAGATGTGCGCGCCCCGGTAACTACGCAGGGTGGAGTTGCCCATCTTGGAGAGCGCTTTCAGCAGCCCCTCGTTAACCGATTTGATGTAGTTTTTCTTCGCGGTGGCCAGGTCGATGGGTACCTCTCCCGTCTTCACTTGCTCGGCAAGGACGCCGAATACCAGGTAAGGGTTGACCGCGTTGGCCCCGAAACCGAAAAGTAACGCGAAATGCATTACCTCTCGAGGTTCGGCACTCTCCACGACGATATCGATTTGCATCCGCTTCCGTTTTTCCACGAGGTGCAGGTGCACGGCCGAGGTAGCCAGCAGCGAGGGAATGGGCGCGTGGCGCGCGTCCACGCCCCGGTCGCTCAGCACGATGTAATTCTTTCCTTCGTCCACCGCCTTCTCCACGGACAGGCACATATCGTCCAGCGCTTTCCGTAGCCCTTCGGCGCCACCTGCCGGGTCGAACAGCATGGGGATGACCGCCGAGTAGAACCCCTTGTAACGCAGGTTCAGCAGGATGTCGAAGTGGGTATTGGTAAGGATGGGGCTATGGACCTTCACGATGCCCGACAGGGCGGGGATCTCCTGGAGCAGGTTCTGGTGCACGGCACCCAGGTAGCCGGTAAGCGACATCACCAACTCTTCCCGGATGGGGTCGATGGGGGGATTGGTCACTTGGGCGAACTGTTGCCGGAAGTAGTTGAACAGCCGCTGGGGCTTGTCGGACAGCACCGCCAGCGTCACGTCGTTGCCCATCGATGACACGGGCTCCTTGCCATTCAGCGCCATCGGCTTGACGAGGAACTCGATATCTTCTACCGAGTACCCGAATGCTTTCAGGAGCGTCTCCCGGTTCTGCACCTCGTTGCTCACGGTCCGTCCCGAGAAGACCTCCTCGAGCTTCAAGCAATTCCGGTTTAACCACTCGCGGTAGGGGAAGGCATTCGCGAGCGTCTCTTTCAACTCGCTGTCGGAATAAATCGTTCCCGTCCACGTATCCACGAGCAGCATCTTGCCCGGTCTCAACCGCCCCCTCTCTTTAATACCCGCTCCTTCAAGCGGGAGGGTGCCCGTCTCGGAGGCAAGGATAAGGATGTCGTCGTGGGTGAGGGTGTACCGTGCCGGGCGCAACCCGTTCCGGTCCAGCATCCCACCGGCGTAACGGCCGTCGGTAAAAAGGAGGGTAGCAGGCCCGTCCCACGGTTCCATCAGCATGCTGTGGTATTCATAAAACGCCTTTACCCCGTCGGGGATGGGGTTCTTCTTGTTGAAGCTCTCGGGCACGAGTATCGCCAGCGCGTGGGGGAGCGACTTGCCCGACATCACGAGGAATTCCAGCACGTTGTCGATGGAGGCGCTGTCGCTCATCCACGGCTGAACGATCGGGTAGAGCGCTTCCATATCGTCGAACCGGTCCGACTGCAGCACGCTTTCGCGGCTCTGCATCCATTGCCGGTTGCCGCGGATGGTGTTGATCTCGCCGTTGTGTGCCAGCATCCGGAAGGGTTGCGCCAAGTCCCACGTGGGGAAGGTGTTGGTGCTGAACCGGGAGTGAACCAGCGCGAGGCGGCTCGTGAAGTTGGGGCTGGTGAGGTCGGGGAAGTAGCGGCGAAGCTGTATCGATGAGAGCATCCCCTTGTAAGTCATCTGCCGGGTGGAGAGGCTTACCATGTAAAAACTCCTCTCCTGGGCCATCGCCGTGTTGAGGATGGCTTTTTCCACTTTTTTCCGAAGCACGTAGAGTTTCCTTTCCAGTACATCCACGGGGTAATGGCCGGTGATGAAGAGCTGCTTGATAACCGGTTCGTTCTCGAGCGCGATCTCCCCCAAGCAACCGCTGTTCACGGGAACGTCGCGGACGTGGAAGAGCGAGAGTTCCTCTTCGTCGGCCGTCCGCGCGATAAGCGAAAGGCAAAACTCCCTTTTTTCCTCATCACGAGGTAGGAAAACGAGTCCCGTGCCGTACCTCCCCTCTTGCGGGACAGGGATGCCCTGCAGGAGGATAAACTCGTGGGGAACCTGTACCGTTATGCCTGCCCCGTCGCCGGTGAGGTTATCGGCGCTCTCGGCACCCCGGTGTACCATGTTCTCCAATACTTGGAGCCCTTTTTCCACGATCTCGTGCTCTTTTTCTCCCTGCAATGTCATTACTAGGCCGACTCCGCACGCGTCGTGCTCGTTATCAAATGAATAGAGCGATTTTTCTTCAAATTGGCGAAGTGTATGAAAGGTGTTATTTGTTCTCATTTGGGGTCTCTTTTTTTAGTTTCGAGCCAAAAAAATAGCAGATAATTACTCACCTGCTATTCTTGAATTACGTGTACCTGATTAACCTGTTTCTCGGGTACATCAACTGATAAATAGCAGTTCCCTGTATTTCGGTAGTGTCCACATCTGGTTATCCACGATGAGTTCCAGCTTGTCCACGTGATAACGGATCACGTTGAGGTAAGGCTCCACCGTATCGTGGTAGGCCACTGCCTTCTCTTGGGCATCTTCCAGCTTATTGGCTGCTTTGCGCGCGTCCACCATGTCGTCCGCGTTGGTTTTGATGGCCGAGATATGGTCCGCGATCTCTTCGATAAGCGCGGCGTCCTCTTTCGATAACCGATCGGCCTTATCCTTGTCGAACACGGCATGCATCTTGTAGATGTTGTCGAGCAGCATCGACTGGTACTCGGTAGCGACCGGGATGATGTGGTTCATGCTGAGGTCGCCCAGTACCCGAGCCTCGATCTGTATCTTCTTGGTGTAAGTCTCCCATTTCACCTCGTTGCGGGCGTGGAGTTCCTTCTCGTTCAGCACGCCGATGGCTTCGAACATCGCCACCGTCTCCTCCCGGGTGTATTCGTTGTAAATCAGGGGGACGCTGGTCTCGCAGTTGAGCCCTCGTTGCTTGGCCTCCTCTCTCCACTCGTTGCTGTAGCCGTTCCCTTCAAAGCGGATGGGTTTGGACTCCTTGATATAGAGGCGGAGGGTATCGAAAATGGCCTCTTCTTTCTTCATCCCCTTTTCCATCTTGGCATCAATCTCTTTCTTGAAATCGATCAGTTGGGCGGCCATTACCGAGCTCAGCACGATCATGGCCGACGAGCAGTTGGCCGACGAGCCCACTGCCCGGAACTCGAAGCGGTTCCCGGTGAAGGCGAAGGGCGATGTGCGGTTACGATCGGTGTTATCGATCAGCACTTCCGGGATATGGGCCACGCCCAGTTTCATCATCTTCAGTTCGTCCACGGTGATATCGTCGTCTTCGGAGCTCTCCTCGATTTTATCGAGCACGGCCGAGATTTGTTTTCCCAAGAAGATGGAGATGATGGCCGGCGGTGCCTCGTTGGCACCCAGGCGATGCGCGTTGTTGGCCGACATGATGGAGGCTTTCAACAGCCCGTTGTACTTGTATACCGCCATGAGGGTATTCACGAGGAAGGTGACGAACAGCAGGTTTTCATAAGCCGTCTTCCCGGGAGTGAACAGGCCGATGCCGGTATCGGTGCAGAGGGACCAGTTGTTGTGCTTGCCGGAGCCATTCACGCCGGCAAACGGCTTCTCGTGCAGCAGCAGTTTGAAATGATGCTTGGGAGCGATACGTCGCATCAGGGTCATTACCAGTAGGTTCTGGTCTACCGCCAAGTTGGTTTCGCCGAAGATGGGTGCCAGCTCGAACTGGTTGGGTGCCACCTCGTTGTGCCTGGTTTTCAATGGGATGCCGTATTTGTACGCCTCGTATTCCACCTCCCGCATGAAGGAGGCTACCCGCGGGGTGATGGCCCCGAAATAGTGGTCTTCGAGCTGTTGGTTCTTGGCACTTTCGTGTCCCATGAGGGTGCGGTCGGTAAGTATCAGGTCGGGCCGTGCCGAGTAAAGGGCCTGGTCTACCAAGAAATACTCCTGTTCCCAGCCGAGGTAGGAGTAGACCTTCTTCACATCAGCATAAAACAGCTTGCACACGTCAACCGCTGCTTTATCCACGGCTGAAAGGGCTTTCAGCAGCGGTGTCTTGTAATCCAGCGCCTCTCCCGTGTAAGAGATGAAAACGGTGGGGATACAAAGGGTATCGTCAATGATAAAAGCGGGAGAGCTGGGGTCCCACGCGGTGTATCCCCTTGCTTCAAAGGTGTTGCGTATGCCCCCGCTGGGAAAACTCGACGCGTCGGGTTCCTGTTGCGCCAATAACTTTCCGGAAAAACGTTCGATGATATTTCCTTGAGGGCCGTTCACGTAATCGATGAACGAGTCGTGTTTCTCGGCCGTCCCTTCCGTGAGCGGTTGAAACCAGTGCGTGTAATGGGTGGCGCCCATCTCGATGGCCCACATCTTCATGCCCGCGGCAACGTGCTCGGCAATGCCCCGGTGCAGCGTGGTGCCTTGGTCGATCGCTTCCAGCACGATGTTCATGGTCTCCTTCGAGAGGTATTTCGACATTTGTGTCCGGTTGAACACGTAGGTGCCGTAATACT
>WPCG01140078.1_pt1 | contig 58967 bp, 66 predicted proteins | sample 5403311 | NCBI WGS metagenome assembly WPCG01 (sample SAMN12869467, study PRJNA574797) | sludge metagenome | isolation source: wastewater treatment of Control | place: China:Beijing | collected 2019-05-17
CCGCCGGACAAACTTCCTGATCCGGTATGAGCTTCTCGGTGCCGAGGGGCATGACCCTGTACAGGTGCCGCACTGGTAGCACATGTGAGCAATCGTCATCCCTATCTTTTCGACATTCTTGAGGAAATCGGGGGATGCATCTTCTGTGCGGTAATACCGGTCTGCCAGACGGACAGACAGGTTTTCATCGGAGTAACCCTTTGCTTTTGCCATAATGAAACCTCACGCTTCCCGTACTTTTGAGGCCTTTGGAGCCAGGAGTTTCTCTTTAATCTTTACAAAGAGATCGGTCTCTTTTCCTTTGACCCGGATGCCGGTCCTCTTCAGGACAATAATATCCTCGCCGGGGCAGGCATTGACACAGGCGCCACAGAGCATACAGAAATCAGAGTTAATGGCGATTTTACCATTATCCTGCATATGAATCGCATTGCAGGGGCAGACATCGACACAGATATCGCATCCGTCCGGGCACTTCTCCACAGCCGCACTGATGTCACCTTCGAAGATCTTCTCAACAGTGATCGCCTCTTCCGGACAGTTCTTCGAACACCAGGTGCAGGTACAGCAGTCCTCCTGGACAATGGTGACCTTGCCGGGGAGTTTCTTTGACTCGACTGTCCTCAGAACGGTGATCGCCTCTTCAGGACATGCCTCGACACAGACCTGGCATGCATCACAGAGATCCTCATTCCAGATCACTTTCCCATCAATCACTCCTGTTTCTGGGCTGAAGGGCTTGTGTTTCACAACGATCGCAGGACAGACAGCCCCACAGATGCCACAGAGATTGCACTTCTCGTCATCAACCGTAAATTCGGTCTTTGCTGTGAGTGCGCTCTGGCGCAAAACCCCCTGATCATCTGCTCCTTCAAATAGTGGAACATCACGGTTTATTGCGTCACGTGGGCAGATTTCATCACAGATAGTACACCGGACACATTTCTCTTCGTCGATCTCGGTGACCATATCATACTCTGGGAACCCTTCCTTCTCAAGAATTGGGAGTTTCTCTTCTTCGTCAATCTTCAGGTTCAGTGCATTGAACGGGCACATAATGACACAGACGCCACAGTACGAGCATTTCTCAGCGTCAATGCTCACTTTGGCATCGTCGATGACTGCTCCTGTACCATAGCCTCCAAGCCTACCAAGGGTAATTGCCTCTTCAGGGCATGCCTCGATGCAAATGCCGCATCCTGTGCAGGTCTCGCTCTTCAGGATAAGTCTGTTTGTCTGTTTCAGGAGTCGCTGCTCCATCACAATATTCAGATTATCCTGTGTCCTCGAGAATTTTGGAAACAAATTGCTCATAGCCATTGATGAATCCTCTTGTCCTCTCCATTGTTCTTTGGGCAGCGGCGCAGGAGCCCGTCATGACATTCAGTTCATTCTCAATGCCTGAAAGGAAAGTGATTGATTCGGCTATGATCCAACACCCTTCCAAAGCTTCAATGCGCACATTGTCCCCTGTAATCTGACCCGTAATATCCAGAACAACATCTTGATGTCGATCTACATTGCAAATGCGATGGTTTATTTACCGGCCTGTTATCGATATAAATCGATTGCCGAAAACTATGTAAAATAATCTAGATAAACCTTCTTAATTAATTCTGAAGTGGTGAAAAACGCAGAATGAAGCAGGAAGTCACTGTATTCATAGCAGGATAGTGTCAGGTATGGGGGAAAGCCGGGATGGAAATGCCGGCTGCATGAAATACAAAAAGAAATCTTCTTTTATCCATCTCCCTCACATACTCATATAGAAGGTGTTTCTATGGAATACAACGGTGTCATCATCGACAATACCTACGCAGAGGGATTCCCCACCTGGGTCTCCCGTGTCATTGTAACAGCAGTCACAAAGGAATGGGCATACAAGGCAGCAGTTGAAGCAACCGGTTTTGCCACATCAACGATCGGATGTCCCGCAGAGGCAGGTATCGAGCGGTTCGTTCCTGCCGACGAAACTCCTGATGGGCGGCCGGGATATGCCATCCTCATCTGTGTCGGCAAGAAGAAGCTCAAGGAACAGCTTGTTGAGCGTATTGCAGAGTGCATCCTCACCGCACCAACAACCGCCGCCTTCAACGGGCTTGACGCAGAGGAGAAGCTTCCGGTAAAGCTCCACTTCTTTGGGGATGGATTTGAATCCAAAGTCACCGTCGGTGGCCGCGAATGCTGGTCCATTCCAATCATGGGTGGCGACTTCATTATTGAAGAGGAATACGGGGCAGTCAAGGGCGTTGCCGGAGGAAACTTCCTGATCATGGGAGAGAACCAGATGAGTGCACTCGTTGCAGCAGAAGCAGCAGTTGATGCTATCGCGGATGTGCCGGGTGTCATCACTCCGTTCCCGGGCGGTGTCGTTTCCAGCGGCTCAAAGGTCGGAAGCAAGAAATACAAGTTCATGGGAGCATCCACAAACGAGGCATTCTGCCCGACAATCCGTGAGAAGGTTGAAGGTACCAGTGTGCCAGCCGGAATCGGTGCAATCTATGAGATAGTCATTGATGGTATCGACGAAGCTTCGGTGATGGCGGCAATGGCAGCAGGTGTGAAAGCCGCCTGCAAGGTGCCGGGTGTGAAGCAGATTACAGCCGGAAATTATGGCGGCTCTCTTGGACCATTCAAGTTCCAGCTTCACGAACTCTTCTAATTTTTTTTCCCGCCTGCGATCGATCAACTTATATTCTGTTGCAGCCGATTATCCTGTTAACGAAAATTTCGGTTGCAGGATATGTTCCTATCTCTCTCACTCCACCAGTTGTTCAGCCCTGGTTACCAGTTCACTGAGGTATCCGTTTGTATCGGAGGGATGGGGTATGTACGCAAGCGGAGCATGTACAATAGGAGTATAGCGTCTTTCATGTATTTTCCAGATAGGTATGGCAGGTTTTTATGAAGCATACTCATGATCCCTATTCGATAATATATCCTGAGATCCTTGCGATCGCTTCAGATGATGGTACAGCAGTTGAGCTTATCGAGCGGTTTGACTGTATCGGCGGTGCAATGTGGGTGAAGCGACATTATGGACAGAGCCCTCTTGTGCAGCAGGTGCGGACAGTCGGACAGACAACCCGGTATCTCCTCTCTCCCGGAGCAGTCGATCTCGACCTTGTTGGATCCCGATTTCCGGCAGGGATCGCCCGGGTGGCAGTATCAGAGAACGAGATCGGCATCACCTATCTTGGCATGGGTGGTGGCGGTGTTGGGGCATCCATCTGCCGTGCAAACGCCACCGGGGTGATCCGGTCGGAATCAGATCCCAGTGGAGGTGGGAAGGTGGCTGGTTCCCGGATCGTGCTGCCACGGCTTCAACGTCTCATCATCGGTGTGGATGATACCGATACGCCGGAAGCCGGTGCAACCTGGACGCTCTGCCATAATATTGCCCGGTCTGTTGAGGATGAGAAGACCCGGTATCTCTCCCACACAATCGTGCAGCTCTATCCTGTTGCATTCAGGACAAAGAACTGTGTTGCCGTCGCATGCGAGTTTGCAACAGCCGATCCGGCAGGATGCATCGATCGCTTCGAGAAATTATTGCGTGAACATACCCTTTCGGATGAGACTGGTATGGCTGCATACACCGGATTTGATCCTTCCCCTCTCGAAGAGTATGCATGGAAGGTAAAGCGGGGTGAGATTACCCGTTCTGAACTGGATACTCTCCTCCCGCTCCTTGATATCCGTCTCTCCGGAAGAGGTTTGATCGGTGCGGTTGCAGCGATCCCGTTTATGACCCGATTTGAGGAGGCTTTGGAATTATGCGATGGGTCGAACTGAAGGCTGAACTCCTCGCCATCGGTTCATGCAGGCTCACCGGAGTGGATGCATCCGGCTATATCGAATCTTCCGTAGCAGGGCCCGGAGCCGGGGGTGGGGGCTCGATCTTCTTCTCAAAGGGTGGGAAAAGGGTCCGGCTCTCCGTATCCCCGGACTCTCCTGTTGAAATCAGGCATGAAGGCGATGGGCAGGTTCACCTTGGGTTTGGCAACATAGAAACAACCGGTATCCTTGAGCAGCCCGCACTTCACTGCCCGCGTCAGGCATATATCACCGTTTCCGGCCAGTGCATCTTCTCCTGCAGGTACTGCCCGGTGCCGCTCAAGGAGGGGCGTGTGAAAACTCCTGAAGAGATTGCGAAGATGATCGAATCTGCCAGGGATCGGATCGATGCAATATCACTTACAAGCGGGGTTGTCGGTTCCATTGAAGACGAAGAGCAGCGGGTAATCGAGGTGCTGAAGCGGATCGGTAGACAGGATATACCAATCGGGGTTTCGATCTACCCCACCCCCAATACTCCCGATCTCCTCTATTCAGAAGGAGTCAGCGAGGTGAAGTTCAATCTTGAAGCGGCAACACCCACACTCTTTGCGGAGATGTGCCCCGGACTCTCATGGGATGGAATTATTGAATCACTTGACAGCTCCGTTGCCCTCTTTGGACGTGAAAGGGTCTACTCGAATGTGATCCTCGGTCTTGGCGAGACCGATGAAGAGATGGAAAGCTGCATCCGGCTGCTTGCGGAACGTGGCGTCATCCCGGTCATCCGGCCGCTCACCCCCGCAGCTGCAGTTGCGTCATACAGGAGGCCATCAGCTGAACGCCTGCTCAGAATTGCTGATGTCCACTATGATGCCCTGAAGAAAGCAGGTCTGGATACAACAAAAGCCCGCACGATGTGTACATATTGTACAGGCTGTGATATTGTTCCCGGGAGGGATTTTGAATGAAAGGATATGAAGCAGTGGCAGAAGCCCTGAGAGATTGTGTAGATAGTATTTACACAGTACCGGGGTATCCGGTGACAGAGATTGGGGATCTCGTTTCAGCCGTGGTGGTCACAAACGAGAAGACCGCCCTTGAATACGCACTTGGAGACTCTCTCTCCGGACGGCGTTCGTGTGTGATTGTGAAACATGTCGGGATGAATGCCCTCTGCGATCCTCTTATCAATGCGACGACACAGGGTCTCGTCTCAGGTGTTGTCATCATTGCCGGTGACGATCCCGAAGCCCTCTTCTCGCAAAACTCCCAGGACTCCCGGTATTTCGGGGAACTTGCCCAATGCCCGGTGATCGAGCCTGACAGAGAGACATTATCCGCAGCCGTAGCTGCTGCTTTTGAAGCTTCAGAACGCTTCTCACGGGTGGCTATCCTCCGCATCACCCCAACCCTCCTGAATGATGAGATCAAGCCGGTGGAAGCAGTCCAGATGATACGACATGGCAGGCTTGCCGATCCTGATCTCACGATCGCAGGCCGGATTGCCAGGGCTGATAAGGGAACTGCCGGACTTTTTGCATGGGCAGGGCGCTCCCCCCTCAACAGGATCAAAGGAGGTGCCCAAGAGATCGGCGTTGGCGCAGTCGGGGGAGAGTCTCATATTGCAATCCCCTATCCGCCCCCATCGTTTACGGCCGGATCCCGGATCATCGAGATTGGAAGGCCATTTGTGAGGGAACACCAGCAGCTGCTCCCCCCGCAGGCAGGGCGTTCATTGGAGCGTTTCACCGATCGTGGGTTTTTCCGGACATTCTGTTCCGGCTGCCCCTTCAAACCGCTCTTTTCGCTTATGAAAGAGCGGAAGATGCAGGTGATCCCGGATATCGGCTGCTCATTGCTCCTGATGAATCCTCCGTACTCGCTCGGTATTGCCAGCTATTGTCTTGGCTCGTCCATTGCCGTTGCTGCACAGAGTACAGGGGTTGCTGTCATCGGTGATGGTGCTCTTCTCCACTCCGGCATAAACAGCCTGATCGATTGCAGGGAGAAGGATATCCCTCTTCTGTTAATCGTCCTTGCAAACAGCCGGATGGCGATGACAGGGGGCCAGAGTGTCCCTGATATCAGTCCCTATCTGTCATGGGCGGATCCCCTTGAGATCGCAGCAGAAGATATTGAAGCTCTCTCTGAAGCGTTATGTATTCCGGAAACCGGCCAGAAGGTGATCATTGTCCGTGGAAGATGCCCGGAGGAAGCAGCATATGAAAAAGTGGAATGTTGAAATCTGTGATGTAACCCTCCGGGATGGCGAACAGACCCCGGGGGTATCGTTCTCCCCTGAAGAGAAATGCCGGATCGCCGATCTCCTTGATGAGATCGGTGTCGATGTCATTGAAGCCGGTTTTCCAATTGTATCCCATAACGAAGCAGGATGTGTCCGTGATCTCTCTCACATGGGCTTTGATGCACGGATCTGCTGCCTCTCACGGGCACTGAAGGCGGATGTGGATTGCGCTATCGGGTGCGATGTCGATATGATCAGTATCTTCATCGCAACGTCAGACCTTCATATGCGGATCAAGTACAAAAAACCCCGTGAAGAGGTCCTCGAACAGGCACTTACGATGGTTGAGTACGCTCATGATCATGGTATTCAGGTGCGTTTTGCCGCAGAAGATGCTTCAAGGACAGATATCTCATTCCTCCGTGAGATGTACCTGAAAGGTGCCGAATATGGAGCAAATTATGTCTCCTATGCAGATACGGTAGGCTGCCTCACCCCCCTTGAAATGGCTGGCATAATAGAATCTCTCGTTGTCGATCTCCCGATCCCGCTCTGCATCCACTGCCATGATGATATGGGCTGTGCTGCTGCAAATACCATCACTGCTGCTGAACGGGGGGCATACCAGCTTCATACAACCGTGAATGGTATCGGGGAGCGGGCAGGAAATGCATCACTTGAAGAAGTGCTCTGCGCCCTGCGATTCAAGGGAGGAGTTGATCGCTACGATCTTTCACACCTCCTGAAGCTCAGCAGGATGGTTTCAGATGCATCCGGAATACCAGTTCCAAAGATTAAGTCGATTGTTGGAGAACATGCATTTGCCCATGAATCCGGAATTCACATCGCTGCACTCATTGAGGATTCATCAACCTATGAGTATATCCATCCTAACCTGGTTGGAGGGGAGCGGCATTACCTTCTTGGTAAGCATACCGGCAAAAAAGCGATTGTACATATTTTACAGTCAATGGGGCATGATCTTGGGGAAGAACAGATCTGCTGGATACTGGATCAGGTGAAGGCGAGGGGCGAGCACAAATGCTGCATCACTCATGATATCCTCCTCCAGCTGATTCATCAGGCTGAACTGGAGGTTCTCGCATGAGTTTGACGCTCACTGAAAGGATTCTTGGTGGAAGTGCCGGAGAGTACGTTGATCGGCGGGTGAATCGTGCGTACGTACATGATGGTACCGGTGTCCTCACCCTTGAGGCATTCCGATCTATGGGTGTGCAGGCGGGTATGAACCCGGAGCAGATTTCGGTCCTCTTCGATCACATCTGTCCGGCAAATACCGGGCTCACCGCCGATCTCCAGCGTGAACTCAGGCAGTATACACGCTCTGCAGGAATGCAATTCTCTGACTGCGGCGGCGGCATCTGCCACCAGATTATGAGTGAGGGGCGTATTCTTCCCGGAGAGGTGGTGGTGGGAGCTGACTCCCACTCCTGTACGGGAGGAGCATTCGGTGCCTTTGCCACCGGTGTTGGTGCAACAGATCTGGCCGCGATCTGGGCATCAGGTGAGACTTGGTTCCGGGTGCCTGAGACGATCGGCATCACGCTTGAGGGAAGGCTTTCCGGTGCCGCAGAGGCAAAAGATCTCGCCCTCTCTGTTGTGTCGCGTCTTGGTATGGAAGGGGCGACATACTGCGCCCTTGAATACAGGGGTGAGGGTGCTGCGACACTCTCTATGGAGGATCGGCTCTGCATCTGCAACATGGGTGTTGAGACGGGAGCAAAGAATGCGATCTTCTCTGCTGATCTGGTCTGCCGGGAATACCTTGGGTCATATGGACATTCAATCGATCTCCAGATCCCTTCAGACTGTAGCTACCACCGTGAGGTGACAATCGATCTCGATGAAATCGTACCTCTCGTGGCCCCTCCTCACCGTGTCGACTCGGGTATGGCGGTCACCGATCTCGCGGGAACCGAGGTGGATCAGGTGCTCCTTGGCACCTGCACGAACGGACGCTACAGCGATCTGAAGAGATTTGCAGATATCGTCCGTGGCAGGCAGGTGAAGGTGCGGACAATAGTCGTTCCTGCATCACGGGATGTGCTTCTTCAAGCCACACGGGATGGAATCTTTACTGATCTTGTTGCCGCGGGATGCACAGTGGTCTCTCCCGGATGCGGCCCCTGCCTTGGCATGCATAACGGTGTGCTTGGGGATAGCGAGGTCTGCCTTTCAACCGCAAACCGCAACTTCAAAAACCGGATGGGAGTCGGAGGCTTGATCTACCTTGCCTCACCGTCGACAGCAGCTGCAACCGCACTTGCCGGCTGCATCACTGATCCGGAGGTGCAGGTATGATTACAGGGCAGGCAATATGCCTCGGACCAGATATCGATACCGATCTCGTCATCGCCGGGAGGTATCTCAGGACAAAGGATCGGTCTGTCTGGGGGACACATGTCTTTGAAGATCTCGATCCCTCACTTGCCGGGAGATTGTCGGGTGCGGTCATTGTTGCCGGGAGGAACTTCGGGTGTGGCTCATCACGCGAACAGGCGCCGGTTGCGCTCAGGGAGGCAGGGGTTGTTGCCGTCATCTCTCCTCTCTTTGCCCGCATCTTCTTCAGGAATGCAATCAATGTCGGCCTGCCGGTGCTTGAGGCGGATCTCACCTGCCGGGATGGCGATCAGATCGCAATCAACCTCTATGAAGGGGTGATAGAAGTGGCAGGAGCCCGCTATTCCTTCACCCCGCTTTCCCCCCGGATGCGTGATATTCTGGATGCCGGTGGACTCGTCCCCTACTGGAGGGGTAAGGCATGATCTTCCCGCCGGAATGCAAGGTGGTCGGCCATGCCTTTGGAAAGCCTGTCGGAGACAAAGTGTACTTCCTCTCCGAATACCTTGTCAAGCGGGTTCGGGATGGGTTTGAACTCCTCAAGGTGACGCCTGACCCGGATGGCACCGGAATGATGCGGAAGATCCTCCATGAGGAGGTGCTCGCAACCGTAGAAGAGACGGTAATGTACTCGGAGCGGGTGAACCAGCACAATCGTGCGGGTATGGTCAGGCGTGCCCTCTCAACAGGAAAACGCTGCACGATCTTTGGGGCAATGGACGAACATATGAACTTCGTCCTGGATCCCGACCTCTCTCTCTTTGAAACCGTTCATGTCTATGATATCAGGCCCCCACGGGCCAATCTCTCGGTGACGATCGAGAGCCTTGAAGAAGAGGGGCTTCTTGGAGAGCTGAACTGCGTCTTTGATCATCATGTCCGGGATATCTCCAGAATTGATGCCGATGTCTTTCCCTGCCGGGCAGGAGGATTTGAGAAGACCCTTGACATGGATCCGATGGAGGGAGGTGAGCGGGTGGCGGGCTGCCTGACAGGCCGACAACTCTACCATGAATGTTATGGTAACAACTTCACTTCAATTGATATCTGTCCGCTCTCCTCTGTATCGCAGGAGCCATTTATTGCACGATGCTGCAGGAAGGAACGGAGTGGTGTCGGTATATACAATGGCTATTTTGGTGCGGTTGTCCACTGGGGTGCATCACCAAAGATGGTTCTTGATGCAGTCTATGAGATGATGGAGCTCTGGAGAAGGAAGCAATGACCAAAATAGCACTCGTGCCGGGCGATGGGATCGGGCAGGAGGTGATCCCGGTTGCCTGGGATATCATCGGATCGCTCCACCCGGAATTTGATTCTTTTCAGGTGGAGGTCGGGTATGCCAGATGGCAGAAGAGTGGTGTCGCGTGCACAGACGATGATATCACTGCATTGAAAAGCGCAGATGCGATCCTTTTTGGTGCGATCACCACGCCCCAGGATCCCTGTTATCAGTCAGTCATCCTCGGGATCCGGCAGGCACTTGATCTCTATGCAAACCTCCGTCCGGTGAAAGGCGACAACGTTGACATTATGATCGTGAGGGAGAACTCCGAGGGCCTGTACTCCGGTATCGAATGGCGGGAGAAGGATCGCGCCTGTACCGTCCGTGTCGTCTCGGTTGAGGGGAGCAGGCGGATTGCACGGGTTGCCATCCGGCTCGCAGGGGAGCGCGGCTGCCTCCTGACGATCGGGAACAAGGCAAATGTCATCAAATCCGACGTGCTCTTCCGTGACATCTGCTGTCATGAGGCAGCAAAAGCAGGCATCTCCTTTGAGGCATGCTACATCGATTCACTTGCCCTTGACGTTCTCCTCCATCCTGCAAGGTATGGCGTCATCGTTACCACAAACATCTTCGGGGATATCCTCTCGGATGTCGCCGGGTATCTGGTAGGCGGGCTGGGCATGCTCCCCTCGGCTAATATCGGGGATCGATATGCGCTCTTTGAGCCGGTACATGGCTCGGCACCGGATATCGCAGGGAAGGGAATTGCAAACCCGGTTGCTGCGATCAGGAGTGGGGCAATGCTTCTTGAATACCTCGGTTTCCGGGATGATGCCGGGCATATCGAAGCTGCCCTCCAGGCTGTTATCGGGCGCGGGATCAAGACTCCCGATCTCGGAGGAACTGCAACCACGGAATCATTTGGGGAAGCAGTAAAGGCAGAGCTTGGGATCTGATCCCGGGCGGACTGCCTTCTCCCATATCTTTTCTTCATCTGCCGGAGTAGTATACCAGTATGGTAACCGTCGGCGTCCATGTCTCGATCGCAGGCTCGATCGACCTTGCCGTATCCCGCGCTCTTGAGCGGGGATGCGACACCTTTCAGATATTCTCACGCAATCCCCGGGGCTGGAGCTACAAACCCCTGACCGACGACTCTGCCTCCGCCTTTATTCAGGCAATGCAGGATTCGGGTATCGGTCCTGCTGTTGTCCATATGCCGTATCTTCCTAATTTTGCCTCTGAGAAGGAGAACATATACTCCCAATCGATTGAGAGCCTCTCGGTTGAACTCTCGCGGTGCGCCGCTCTCCAGATCCCTTTTCTGGTTACGCACCTTGGACATCATGGCCCTTCGGGAAAAGAGGATGGCAGACGGCGGGTGGCTGATGCAATCAATTTCGCACTTGAAGATGCACCCACCGGTGTCTTCCTTCTCCTTGAGAATACTGCCGGGGAGAAGAATTCGGTCGGGAGCGATCTTACGGATATCGGGGATATTATCGGTAGAATACATGATCAGAAGAGGATAAAAGTCTGCTTTGATACCTGCCATGCCTTTGCGGCAGGATATGATCTTCGGACACCAGATCTGGTCGGAGAGACATTTGATCAGTTTGATTCTGAGATCGGTCTTGATCTCCTCTCGGTCATTCATCTCAATGATACAAAAGGAATACTTGGGTCCGGCCTTGACCGGCACGAACATATCGGCCTTGGGCAGATCGGGGAGGAGGGGATCCGATCCATCCTCCATCACCCCCGCCTCCGGAGCCTCCCCTTCATCATGGAGACGCCGGAGGATGATACCCGGAATGATATTGGCAATATCGCCAAAGTCAGGGAACTGGCGGGTTAATCTCTCCTTCTCTTGTAGGCAAGGAGTGCAGCTGCGGTCGTTCCGAGTGCTGCTGCAAGGATGCCGAAGCCGGGGGATTTTGTTGGTTCTGGCTGTCCTGTTGTTGGAACTGGTACAGGCAGGGTTGGCTGTGGCGTAACAGGCTCTGCATGCGGGTCGAAGATCATGAACCATCCTTCAACATCTCCTGTATGGCGTGACCAACCGCCAACAGCAACCCGATCATCTGAGATCGGTAGAACCGCGGTGAAGCGACCATCGTTATCCGGAAGGCGCTTTGACTCTGCTATCACTCCATCATCTCCGATCAAAACCACATATGGGCTGGTTGGTGCAGTACTCCCACCGATAAGAAATGACTCTCCATACGGGGCAATATCATAAGCGGCATATCCCGGGAGTGTTGTTTCCCAGAGAATCGTACCATCAGATGTAACTCCGGTAGCCCATGCCGTCCCTATTGAATATCCATAGGGCATATCTCCACCAACGATTATGTACCCGCCATTCATGCTGTTGATCGCAAAGATCGATCTCCCCTCATAGGTCTCTGACCACTCAGGGGCTCCTGTATTGTCAATCTTTGTCAGGTGGCCAAACTGGACTGGTTCAGTTGTTCCGGATGAGCCCGTATTGCCGATAATCAGGTACCCGCCCTCCGGAGCGGCGATGATATCATGCACAGAGACGCCCTCATAGGATACTGTATGGATGCTTTTTCCATCAAGGGTGTATTTGTAGAGGAATCCTTCCGGTGCCTCAGGATTGGAAGCCTGAGCCCATGAATAGCCGACAAGAATGATCTCATCACCTGCTACGATGATCTCTGTAGGCGAATCACCCGGCAACTCCTCCTGCCAGATGATCGATCCGTCATCGCCGGCCATCATCAGATAACCGGGACCGGATGATGCCCCAAATGCACTCGTCGCAAAGACAATTGTTCCATCCTCAAGCTCTTTGACAGATGAGGTCCATTCTCCCGGATAGTTTTTGGACCAGACTTTCTCTCCGGCAGCATCCGTCTTCATCACAAAGGCATGCTGATCGCCATCAGCCTGAAATGCATGCCCTCCGATAAAGAATCCGCCATCAGAGCTCTCTTCTATCATGAAGATGTCTGTGTATACGCCAAGCGAATACGTCTGTTCGGTTGTCTGGTAGGAGAAGAGCTCTCCGGCAGACACCGTTCCCGGCAGGAGACATATGCAGATCAGAAGAACTGCTGCCCATCCTGCTTTTCGAAAGAGTGGTATGGTATCCATAGTATCATTAAGATTGTTTGCACTCTCCTTAGAAAGCGTTTCTTCTTCAGAAGTGTGTTTATCTTGGATCACCGCCAATACCAGAGGCAGTGAAGGCAACATTTGATGGAACATCTATCCGGACAGGGCCAGATGGCATACCACTCTATGAGCAGAGCGGGTACGGGCGCACCGGCGAATCCGGACTTACCCTCTCTGTTGAGGAGGCTCTCTACCTCATCCAGCGTGGCAAACTGGATGTGGAAGGCTATGATTTCGATTCACTCCTGATGCAATCGGTTAATCATCCGGAGAAAGGACGAATATTTCTCAGATCCTTTATTGTATACCGTGACATCCGCGAACGGGGGTATGTCATCCAGCCGGGCCCGCATGATTTCCGGGTCTTCAGGCGTGGCCAGCGGCCGGGGAAGGGGACGACCCAGTACCTGATTCGTGTCCTCTCCGAACGGGATCCGGTTGCTTTTCCGGTTCTCATCAGCGAGGTGGCAACCGCAGAGCATATGAGGAAGAATTTCATACTTGCAGTTGTCGATGATGAAGAGGAACTGACCTATTATGATGTCAGGTTCCACCGCCCCAAAGCCCGCGATGCTACACCTTTTGAATCAGGGGTTGTTGCTGTTCCTGCGGGCTCGTCTGCCATGGTCTTCGGGGATGGGGCTGCTCTCCTTGAGAAACAGTGGTTTGGAACACGCCTCGATCAGGATCGGCTCATCCTCTCTCCTCCTGAGGTACTGTATCTACTCGATCAGGGAGTACTTACCTTCTCAGAAACAACAATCGATCGATCTACCTATTTTGCATCTGCCCTCTGTTCCGATGATGAGCTGAAAGAGAAGCTCACTGTCTATTCCAGACTCAGGTCGCTTGGTTATACGCCACGAACCGGGTACAAATTCGGCCACCACTTCAGGGTCTACACTGAGAGCAATACCCACTCAGAGATGCTTGTCCACGCGATCAGGGAGGGCGCCGAGATCCCGATATCCACCATCTCACGTTCAGTCAGGATGGCCCATAGCGTGAAAAAGAAGATGTTGTTTGCCTGTGTACAGAATGAAGAGATCGTGTACATCGAGTTTGCACGGATAAAGTTGTGAGAGTACCGTTATGGAATCCGGAATAAACCCCTGGTCAAGCAGCCAGAGCGTTGATATCGAGCGCCTCTTTGCTGAATTTGGGATCGCACAAGTTGAAGATGAGGTAACGACACTGAAGAGCCGGCCCTCATTCTTCAGGCGGAAGATTGTAATCGGTCATCGGGATTATGGTCCGATCGTTGATGCGATCAACTCCGGCTCCCGGTTTAATGTGATGACCGGGTTCATGCCATCCGGTCACCCTCACCTTGGTCACCTGATGGTGATGCGTGAGGTGGTCTGGCATGTCGAACAGGGGGGATCCGGATATGTTGCTGTTGCAGATCGCGAGGCGCATGCAGTCCGCGGTCTCTCATGGGATGCCTGCAAACAATATGGGCGTGAATATCTCGAATGCCTCTATGCACTCGGCTTTGAAGGAACAACCTACTACCAGAGCGAGAACGAGCAGCTGAAGGATCTTGCATTTGAAGCGGCAATTAAGATCAACTTCTCGGATCTCCAGGCGATCTATGGATTCTCACAGGAGACTGCGCTTGCCCATGCAGACTCGGTTGCCACACAGGTTGCGGATATCCTGTATCCGCAGCTGATGGAAGGGCCGGCGCCAACGGTTGTTCCGGTTGGAATCGATCAGGATCCACATATCCGGCTCACCCGTGATATTGCACATAAGATGAGGTGGTTCACGGTGCTGGATCAGGGTAATATCATCAGTGTGAGGTCAAAGAATGCCCCTGTTCATGCAATGGATGCGATAGCTGCGGCGTTCCCCGGATCAAAACGATACGAGGGGCATGTTGATATTCCTGGTGCAGACTGCCTCTCTGTCTCTGAAAAAGTCCGTGCAATCGAGGTTGCGGAAGGCGGATATGGTTTCATCACCCCTTCATCCACATACCACTCCTTCATGCAGGGGCTCCAGGGGGGGAAGATGTCAAGCAGTGTGCCTGATTCTCTCTTCTGGTTTGATGAATCAGATGCAGATGTGAAACGGAAGGTGATGGGCGCCCTCACCGGAGGAAGGATGACGAAAGAAGAGCAGGTCCGGCTTGGAGGCGAGCCTGACAGCTGCCCGGTCTATCTCTTAAATCTCTTCCATATGGTTCCAGATGACGAAGAACTCCTTGATATCCGGACACAGTGCCTTTCAGGCTCACTCCTCTGCGGTGCATGCAAGAAGGCAACATTCGAGCGGGTAAAGGAATTCCTCTCGGAATTCAAAGAAAAAAGGGATGCTGTCTCCCACATGGTGGTGTTATAGATGGAACTGACCGCAAATGAAAAACGCCTTCTGTCTGTGCTTGGGGAGCATGGCTCAGCAGAGGCATCGATCCTTGCAGATGAGCTCTCAACAGATGCCGCAGCAGTTGTACAGTGGGCACACCTTGCCGCAGGCAGAGGGCTTGTCCAGGTTAACCGCGAGGTGAAGGAAGAATACCAGCTCACTGAAGAGGGAGATGCTTATGCCAGAGATGGTCTTCCCGAACGGCAGGTGGTCGAGAGCATCGTTGGAGAAATCCCGATGGGAGAACTCTCCCGGCACCCTCTTGCAAAGGTGGCAATCGGCTGGATGCGGAAGAATAACTGGATCACAATAGATCGCGGAATCGCAAAGAAGGCTGATGCAACCCCTGAGAGCACTGAAGAGCTTGCACTCAAAAAGATTGCTGCTGGTGTAGCGGATCTGGATGAGTGTGGTGAACTGAAATCACGGGGGCTTGTCACCGTACATGAGGAAGTACGGTGGATCATTCTGATCACCCCTGATGGAAAGAAACTCCTTGAAGCAGGAATCGATCTCCGCCCTGAAGTCGGCACGCTTACCCGTGAGCAGATCCTCTCCGGATCGTGGAGGGATGAAGCACTCCGCCGCTACAGCCTTACAACACCCCCACGCCGGATATATCCGGGAAAAACTCATCCGTACCGGCAGATCCTTGATGAGGTGCGTACCCTGCTCCTTGAGATGGGTTTTGCGGAGTTCTCCGGGAACATCGTCCAGAGCGTCTTCTGGAACTTTGATGCACTCTTCCAGCCGCAGGATCATCCTGCGCGTGAGATGCAGGATACCTTCTATCTTGACCTCACCTCGACTCTCCCGGATGGATGGGAGAAGATACGTGATATGCACGAATTTGGAGGGTATACGTCCTCCACCGGCTGGGGCGGTGCCTGGGATAAGGCGAAGGCAGAAGGATCTGTTCTCAGAACACACTCGACATCCCTGTCGATCCAGTATCTCGCAGCACATCCGGAGCCCCCGGTTAAGGCCTTCTCCCTCTCACGAGTCTATCGGCGTGAATCAATCGACCCAACCCACCTTGCCGAGTTCGAACAGCTTGAGGGGATTGTGATGGATGAGGGTGTCACCTTCAGCCATCTTCTCGGGTTCTTAAAAGAGTTCTATCACCGGATGGGGTTCCCGGATGTCAGGTTCCGGCCTGCGTACTTCCCCTACACCGAACCCTCTGTCGAGCCTGAGGTCTGGGTGGATGGCCTTGGATGGGTGGAGCTTGGAGGTGCAGGTATCTTCCGTGAAGAGGTTACCTCGCCGTTTGGGATCACACATCCGGTTCTTGCATGGGGCCTTGGCATCTCGCGGGTTGCGATGCTCCGGCTGGGCTTGAAAGATCTCCGGCAGCTCTATAAGAGTGATATCGACTGGATCCGAAGTACTCCCTCATACCGGAGGATCTAGGAATGGCGATTATTACATTGAACTATGAGTATCTCGAGCGCCTCACGAAAGCCGATAAGGATACGATCCTAAAAGCCCTGCCGATGATTGGATCAGATATCGAACGGATTGAAGAGGATCATGCCGATGTCGAGTTCTTCCCTGACAGAACCGATCTCTACTCGGTCGAAGGGGTGGCACGGGCAATGCGGGGCTTCCTCGGGATCGAGACGGGTTTGCCAGAATACCCGGTTTTGGAATCTGGGATCACATTCTCTGTCGATCCAGGCCTTGCCGGGATCCGCCCGGTGCTTGGATCGGCGGTTATCAGGAACCTCCGTTTTGACGATGCCTCGATCGAATCGGTGATGGCGCTCCAGGAAGCGCTGCACTGGGCGATTGGGCGTGGGCGATCCAAGGTTGCAATCGGGGTGCATGATCTCCAAACGGTACAACCTCCATTCAGGTACATCGCGTCTCCACGGGATCGGCAGTTTGTGCCCCTCGATTATACCGAATCGATGACGATGGATCAGATCTTAGCAGAACATCCAAAAGGGAGGGCATATGCCGGAATTGTGGAGCATTTTGACAGATTCCCATTGATTGTTGATGCGAACGATCAGGTTCTCTCATTTCCTCCGATCATCAATGGGGAACTGACACGGGTCACGTCAGATACCACCGATATCCTCCTTGATGTCACCGGCACCGATGAGCGGGCGGTACAGAATACGGTTGCGATCATCTGCTCTGCCTTTGCAGAAGCCGGTGGAACGATTGAATCGGTCACAATTGACGGGCAGAAGACCCCCTCACTGGCACCGGTTGAGCGGATTATTGACTGTGATGAATGTGCACGGCTCATGGGTGTTCCGCTCACACCGGAATCGATCGTCCCGCTTCTTGAGAAGATGCGTTTTGGAGCTGTTCCTCTTGAAGGATCAAAGGTGCGGGTAACCATCCCCTGCTACCGGGCGGATATCATGCATGACTGGGATATCTTTGAGGATGTTGCCATTGCATATGGGTTCGATCGGTTCCCTGCCACCCTTCCCCCCACCTTCACTATCGGAACAGAGGATCCCGCAAGCCGCCTTGCCCGTATCGTCTCAGGGATTGCAATTGGCCTTGGCTACACGGAAGTGATGCCGTTTACCCTGACAAACGAACGGGTCAGCTATGATCAGATGCAACGGCCACGATCTGATGCCGCCCTGAAGGTGCTTCATCCGATCTCAATCGAGAACACCATTATCAGGACCGATCTCCTGCCGATGCTCCTTGAGATCCTTCAGCTGAATAAACACCGTGAACTTCCGCAGCGGATCTTTACGGTCGGTGATGTGAATGATGGTGCGCTCACCTACCAGAAGATGGCATGCGCTGCCATCCATCCCGCAGCGGACTTCTCAGAGATCTATGCGACCGTGGATTCAATTCTGCGGGAGCTGGGTATTGACACACTCAGCATTGCTGAATCTGGGGATCCGGCTTTCCTCTCAGGAAGGCAGGGTGCTATCATGAATGGATCGGAAAAAACAGGCTTTTTCGGGGAGTTTCACCCCGATGTAATTGTGGCATTCGATCTCGAACATCCGGTGATAGGGTTTGAGATCGATCTGAGACCTTTTCTCTGATCTCACATCAGAGCCGGACCGGGACTCCCCGGCCGGCAAGATACTCTTTTACATCCCTGATCGTGAACTCGCCAAAATGAAAGACAGATGCGGCAAGGCAGGCATCGGCTTTTCCAAGGACAAACCCATCATAGAAATGCTCAAGCGTCCCCACCCCGCCTGATGCAACAACCGGGATATGTGTTGCCGATGCAACAGCTTCGGTGATTGGAATGTCAAACCCTTCTTTGGTGCCGTCCGTCTCCATCGAGGTGAGCAGGATTTCGCCTGCGCCCCGCTCCTCTGCCTCCTGCGCCCATTGGATGGCATCGATCCCTGTTGGCCTGCTTCCGCCATGGGTTACAACCTCGTACCAGCAGATGGACCCATCCGGCAGACGAATCTCTGTCCTCCCGTCCTGATGCTCGAAATTTCTCCGGACATCCATAGCGAGCACAATGCACTGAGTCCCAAATGCAGCAGCGCCTTCTGATATGATTCTGGGATTTAGCACTGCTGCTGTGTTCATCGAGACCTTATCTGCTCCCGCCCTGAGAATGGCGGTGATATCCTCTGTTGTGCTGATCCCGCCCCCGACTGTGAGGGGGAGGAAGAGTTGATCTGCGGCGCGGGAGATGAGATCGATGATCGTCTTCCTCTTCTCTTTCGAGGCAGTTATATCGAGGAAGACGACTTCGTCTGCTCCCTGTTCATTATAGCGTGCCGCCAGCTCAACCGGGTCCCCGGCATCCCTGAGCCCCTCAAAATGCGTCCCTTTGACGACCCGTCCATCCTTTAAGTCAAGGCATGGAATGATCCTGCGTGTCAGTGCCATCAACAGACTATATGTCGCATCCTGTTATCAAGCGTCTGCTTTCTTTCGGGGTTATTAAGAGATCATGCGTCCAACTGATACAGATAGGGTTATACTATGCATACTGGTGAAGCAAAAATCCGCTGGGCGGAACAATATATGCCGGTTCTCGGTGAGATCCGGGAGCGGTTCATCAAAGAACAGCCGCTGAAAGGCATAGTGATTGGGATGGCTCTCCATGTCGAGGCAAAGACCGCTGTTCTCGTGAGAACGCTTGTCGCCGGAGGTGCCGAGGTGCATATAACCGGCTGCAACCCACTCTCAACACAGGACGATGTTGCTGATTTTCTCAGGGAATCCGGGATCCACTGCCATGCAAAGCGTGCCTGTTCCCTTGAGGAATATTATGCCGCAATCGACCAGGTACTTGATGCAAAGCCATCTATTACCATCGACGACGGGATGGACTTAATCCATCGCCTCCATACCGGCAGGCGCGATATCCTGCCACATGTGCTGGGTGGCTGCGAGGAGACGACAACAGGTATCCACCGCTTAAAGGCAATGGCGAAAGAGAAGAAACTCCTCTTCCCGGTGGTTGCTGTCAACGATACCCCGATGAAGCACTTCTTTGACAATGTCCACGGCACCGGAGAGAGTGCGCTGACTGCGATCATGGCAACAACAAACTGCATGATCGCCGGGAAGCATGTGGTTGTTGCCGGATACGGATACTGCGGCCGTGGCCTTGCCACAAAGGCGCGGGCACTGGGTGCACGGGTGATTGTGACCGAGATCGATCCACGCCGTGCTCTCCAGGCGCATTTCGATGGTTTTGATGTCATGACGATGCGCGAGGCTGCATCGATTGGGGAACTCTTTGTCACAACAACCGGCAATCTTGGTGTTCTTAAGGAATCAGAATTCGCATTAATGAAGAATGGAGCAATACTCTGCAATGCAGGACACTTCAATGTCGAGATCGATATTGGATATCTTGAGACACATGCGGATTCCATTGCACGGCGTGATGGAATCGACTCGTATACATTTGGTGATCGGATCCTCCATGTCCTTGCAGAAGGGCGTCTTGTAAATCTTGCTGTTCCGAAGGGAATGGGCCACCCGATTGAGGTGATGGATCTCTCCTTTGCGGTGCAGGCTTTATCGACTGAGTATATGGTTAAGAAAGGGCGTGATCTGGCACCCGGTGTTCACGAGGTGCCGACTGCAATCGACGAGCAGATCGCCAGGATCAAACTCGCAGCACTTGGATGCGCAATCGATACCCTCACCGAAGAGCAGGCGGATTACATGTCCTCCTGGGATGTCGGGACATAATTCCCATTCACTTTTTTCTTATCTCCTGAATCATCTCCCGTGCGGCAAAGAGATATTCCTGGGCATAGCCCGCATTTAATCCGAAGATCTGCCTTGCAGAATCTGCAATTTTGTCATATGAATACCGCTCCCCCTCGGGAAGGTAATGCGTACGCATGATCCGGTCTATCCAGACATCGACCGGGACAGCCTCAAACCGGTGGAAGGCAAAGAGGAGGATACAGTCTGCAACCTTCTTCCCGACACCGGGAAATCCGAGAAGTTCTTTTCGCGCTTCCCTGTACGGGAGAGCGGAAATCCGCTCCACCCACCCCGGATCGGCAGATACCATTGTTGCGGTTCCGCAGATGAATTTGTCCCTGTATCCAACGCGGCAGCTCCGTATATCGCAGATTGGGGATGCTGCAAGCGTTTCCGGGGAGGGAAAGGCAGCGCGCCCATCCTCGATCCTCTCTCCAAATTTTTCGCAGAGGAGTTTTAAGCGTGTTTGAATCCCCGGAATATTCGCAAATGTTGCCACAATATAGGAAGCGGTACACTCCCATGCGGGCTGCCGCACAATCCGAAGCCCGTATGCAGAATCGATCGCCTGCAAAAGAACGGGTTCGTCCGGAAAGCCGGCGAGTATTCCTTCCAGGTCCAGATCGAGATCAAAATACCTGATGATATCTTCTTCAGGCGCTCCTGAGAAGCGGAGGAGATCTCGATCCTGCCTGATCCGGACGGGTTTCTGGTCAAGAATCCCACACCACCAGTTCCCGCGTTTCTCCCACAGGAATACCTGCCCGCAGGCAAGTGTCCTGTCAAGATCGAACGGGAGGGCATCTCCTTCAAGCCGGAGCGTTCTGTATGGTGGCACCTCTACTCCCCGGTGATCAGTCCACAATCTTTGAGCATTTCATAGACCTCTTTATCCTCCTCTTCAAATTCTGAATCGGCTTCATAATGGTATGATATCCACCGAACCCGCATCCCCTCTATCCGGTTATAGAAGTACCAGGCAGGCTCGCCAGTTTCCGGATGAAAGATCAGGCGGAAGAAGGGGAGGATCTTCATCGGCTCGCCACCCCTCCCCGAATAAAGGTAGAGGGATTCTGAATCAAGGGGGATGAGTGAGGTGATACTCATCCCGGGAAACCGTGTCCTTGTCCCGGTGACGGATTGCACCTGGCAGGAGAAGATCCCGTCACGGTAAACAGCTGCGCCGGGAAGAATTACCTGCAGATGACTGAAACGATCCCTGGTGCCTTCCCGGAACCGTTCAAGGAGTCTCTCCAGCGTGGCAAGCTGTTCTTCATCATCTCTCTTTCCTGTGATGCCTCCATGTCCCTTCCAGTCGTTTCTCAGATCGGCAACCTCGTCAAGAAGGGCAAAGAGCCTCTTGCTCGTCACCATGTCGATGAATTCACGGTCCGGGTTGCCAAAGATCCTTGCCATCTCGTCATACCCGTTATCCCCTGCGATCTTCTTTCGTATCTGCCGCCCGGCTCTCCGGCAGAGGATGATCCAGCTGCGGAAGGTGGCATTCATGTAGATATCGCGGAACTCCGGGTTCTCATCCAGAAGGTCGATCTCTTCCCCTCTCATGATCGGATCAAGTGCTGAGAGGAGAATGCCGGCGATAAACTCAGCAGATGCCTCAAAAAAATTGAGAAGGTGGCTGACCTTCTTAGCAGGAGTCCCTTCTGCATGATAGATCCAGAGTATGGATGCCAGTGGAAACGGGAGTGTCTCCATCCATTCGGTGATCCCCTCTCCTTCCCTCAGTCTTTCGAGCTGGCTAAGCACCGATCGCGTGGATTGGGGGCGCATCCAGAGTTCTCTCTGGATCGATCCAAGCCGATCCCTTGCCGACTCGATCGAGGCGTTGATGGCAATCACCTCTGCCTGGATCTGCGGGGGTGGGAGGTATATCTCTGTCTCTGCAAGAGTGCTGGCGAAATGTTGAATTGTCCTGGATCTTCTCCTCACAAGCTCCCGGATGCCCTGTCCCAGTTCGGTCTGGAAGAACCGGATTAGGTATGCAGGCTCGACTGTTCCGGGGCGCAGCAGGATGCATGCGGCATCTGAAGGGGGAACGCTCAGATCCTCATGTGAGATAACCGGGGGTGCAGCCGGTGAATAAGGCAGGTAGATCCTCCTACCGGCATCCTGTAGTGTTCCGCAGGCACCAGTCGAAATCGACCGGGTGATCCCGGAGAATGGAACACGGGGTGCTCCATGCTCTTCTGCCAGTTTACTGATACGCTCTTCAAGGAGTATCTCATGCAGGCTTATGTACTGGGATCGTCTGATAAATATCCCAAGCTCGGGTCTTTTTCCGTTTTTCTGCTGTTTAAGGTTCTGAAGGAGGATCCTGTGTCGTTCAACATCCTGGGTGAGTTCTCCTGCCATGATCATCTCTCTCTCCCCCCTCCGGATGATGATGAGCAACTCTTCTTCCTTCTCTGACTGTAGAGAGGAATTCAATCTCAGGGTAAGTGCCGCCTCGCAGAAGAATCCTGATTCTGATAGCTTTTGGATTATCGTGCTGTCCCTGAAGAAATCTGCGTTAACAAGAGCAATAAGAGCCCCGCTATCTGAGATACGGAGTGCTGAGGCGAAAAGCAGATCCGGAACTGAGGCAGGGTTTGGGGGGAAGAGCAGAACGAAGTCGAATACACGGGTGCAACCATTAAGAATTGATACGGGATCTCCCACGATGACTTCTATCTCATCCGCTGATCCGGTTGCCGGGGTATCGGCCATGGCGACTAACTCAGCTGCACCGATTCCTTCTTTAACTACGGAGAGCAGCTTCAGATTGTCTCCGGATGAAGAGAGGATCGATCGGTAATTCCTCCCGGATGCATATGAGATGATGAATGTGGGGATCCATTCGGGTACGTCCATTTGTATCATATTCTGCCTGTCACCTCATCAAACCCTGCTGAAGACAATACTTATCTGCTGCCACTGCAGAACAGCCAGTATGAATCGCATCGTTATCATTGCATTCCTCTCTCTTATTGCACTCTCGGCATCTGCCGGATGCACGGGTTTTCTCCCGGTGCAGAATGATCCGGGCAATCAGCCTCCGGTAACTCAGTACCCGGCGACATATCAGCCAGCAGATGATGCACCTGCAGCAGAATCACAAGGTTATTCACAGCCGTATTCTCAGCCAGCCGGTGGGATAAGTGGGATATCACGGATGGTTATATGGGCTGAGCCACTGGATCTGGGCGGGTTTCACAATCAGGATGGCCTGATAATCAAGTACAGGTTCTATGATGCATATAACCGACCAGTCAGTTTTGAAGGAACATCCATCTCAATACAGATCACCATGCATACCCCCGACACAAACCGGCAAAAAATAAAGATTAATCCACGGCAGATATACCGGGGTTCATCCACCATCACGCGCTCGTTGCCAGAAGGGGATTATCCTCTCCGTGGAATATGGATTCCCTATACTGAGCTGACCCTGACCGATCAGGATCGAGGCATCGGCAGGATCAATGCCAGAGTGAACCTCCCGACCGGGGTAGTGCTTGAGGCAGATGAGTGGTATATCTGGCCGGTTACCTGAAACCGGAATCTCTTTTTCTCACTCTTTCATTATGAAGAACCCGATCACTGCGAGGAATAAGCCGATAAGGACGGCGATGATCCCAAGCGATCCTTTCAACACCATGATCACCTCGGGGATGTACAGGTAAATCCCATACCCTCCGAGAAGAATGAGTACGATTCCTGCGATAAGGCTTCCAAGCCCTGCTTTATCTACCATATGTATCATATTTTTCGTTCTTTTTGTAGCATATAAACGTTCTTCATATCCTCCATGTACCGTGTCAACATCTGACAAAGTCTAATGCGTCATACCGCAAACAAGACTTCATACAGGGATAGCAATGTTCTGGAATAAAGAGATGGAAACCCTTCGTGGAAAAGACCTCGAAGAACTCCAGTTAAAAAGGTTGAAATGGACGATTTCGCAGGCTGAAAAAGTCCCCTTCTTTAAAAACAAACTCCGCGCGGAGGGCCTGTCTGCTGATTCAATCCATACTCCCGATGATGTCAGGAAACTGCCGTTTACTTATAAAACCGATCTTCGTGAAGGCTATCCGTTTGGGTTCTTTGCTGTTCCACGACGTGATATTGTCCGGATTCATACGACATCCGGCACAACCGGCAAACCGACCGTTGTCGGGTATACCCGCAATGATCTGGCGGCATGGGCGGATCTGATCGCCCGGAACCTGACGATGGTGGGCCTGACGCCTGAGGATACCTTCCAGAATGCAGTCAATTACGGTCTCTTCACAGGCGGACTTGGCTTCCATTATGGTGCGGAACTGATGGGAATGATGGTGATCCCAAGCGCCACCGGAAACACAAAACGCCAGATCGAGATGATCAACGACTTTGGAGTTACGTCAATCCACTGCACACCAGGATATGCCCTCCACATCACCGAAGTGGTCGAGCAGATGGGCACTTCCCTTCCCACGCTCAGGATCGGGGTCTTTGGCGCCGAGGCATGGTCTGAGACGATGCGGCAGGAGCTTGAGTCACGCCTCTCGATCAATGCCTATGACAGTTATGGGATGAGCGAGATGTTTGGACCCGGTGTCGCCTTCGAGTGCCCGGAACAGAATGGCCTTCATATCTGGGAGGATTGTTTCCTCTCCGAGATCATCGATCCAAAGACCGGCGAGACCCTTGGACCCGGAGAGAAGGGTGAGCTTGTGATCACATCCCTCTCAAAGGAGGCGATGCCGCTTCTCCGGTACAGGACAGGCGATATCACCATGATCCTTGAGGATGACTGCCCCTGTGGAAGAGGACGGCGTATCGCACGTATTATGGGTAGGAGCGATGATATGCTGGTTATACGCGGAATCAACGTCTTCCCCTCCCAGATCGAGCATGTGCTCCTTGGAATCCCCGAGGTGGGTGATCAGTATATGGTATATGTTGACCGGAAAAACCATCTTGATGAGATGACAATCGATGTTGAGATGAACCGGCAGGCATTCTCAGGTGAGCTGGATGGCCTTGTCGGCCTTCAGACGATGATCTCACGGAAGCTGCATGACGCTCTCTCTCTCAGAACCACTGTCCGGCTTGTGGAACCCGGATCGCTCCCACGGTTTGAAGGAAAAGCCAAACGTGTTGTGGACCGGAGGGGTGATCTCTGATGCACTCCTGGGATCCCCGAATCGAGGAGATGCCAAAAGCAGAACTCGAAAAAGTCCAGTACCGTCTCTTAAAGACTCTTGTGTACCGGTTGTACAGCTTCTCGGATTTCTATCATGCCCGTATGAAGGAGGCAAAGGTTCATCCCGATGATATCAAAACACTTGCGGATATCCGGCTTCTTCCCTTCATGTATAAGAGTGATCTGCGGGATAACTACCCGGACAAACTCTTCTGTGCTCCACAGAACGATCTCGTCCGCTACCATGTCTCATCCGGGACAACCGGCAAGCCGACGGTTGTCGGATATACACAGAAAGATCTCGACCTCTGGACGACATCCCTTGCACGTGCCCTCACCTCCTGCGGGATCGGGAAAGGGGATGTGATCCAGGTCTCCTATGGCTATGGACTCTTCACCGGGGGGCTTGGCCTGCACTATGGTGCCGAGCGGATCGGGGCAACAGTTCTTCCAACAAGTGTCGGAAACACCGAGCGGCAGATCGAACTGATGCAGGACCTAAAGGCGACCGCAATCGCCTGCACGCCATCATATCTGATCCATATCGGCGAGGCGGCTGAACGGATGGGAGTCTCCATCCAGAAGGATACCCAGCTCAGGTCAGCTATCATCGGTGCAGAACCATGGTCCGAGACGATGCGGACACGTATCTACGAGACGATGGGCGTCCGCGCCTATGATATCTACGGCACAAGCGAGATATCTGGCCCGATGTTCTCTGAATGTTCTGAACAGAAGGGAATTCATATCTGGGGCGATATAGCAATCCCCGAGATCATTGATCCGGAGACCGGAGAGCCGCTTCCGCCCGGCGAACATGGTGAGCTGGTGATGACCGTCCTCCAGAAAGAGGCGCTCCCGATGATCCGGTACCGGATTGGGGATCTGACACAGATTCTTGATGAACCCTGCCCCTGTGGCAGGACACATCCACGCATCCAGCGGATCTCCGGGCGGGTTGATGATATGCTGATCATCCGGGGCATCAATGTCTTCCCCTCAGCCGTTGAGCATGCGATCTTAAGCATACCTGAGTTATCCGGGCATTTCATGATCGAGGTTGATCGGAAGGGATCACTCGATGATATGCTTGTCCGGGTTGAGATGGCACCGGAGGCATTATCTGATAAGATCAACGATCTCATCAACATCAAGCGAAAGGTTGAGCATACCTTGAAAAACGCCCTGAATGTGGCGGTACAGGTTGACCTCTCCGAACCGGGTTCACTACCCCGTTTTGAGGGGAAAGCAAAACGTGTCATCGACAGGAGGGTATTCTGATGCAGGGAGAATATATCATCAAACAGATCTCCATCTTTTCGGAGAACAAACCCGGGCGGCTTGCGGCTATCGCAGAGGCGCTCGAGAAGAGTAATGTGAACATCTATGCCTTCTCAATTGCAGAGGCAAACAGCTTCGGTGTCGTTCGGGCACTTGTTGACAAGCCTGACGATGCCCGATCTGTCCTTGAAAAACTCGGTTTTGCCGTCCAGTTCACCGATGTGATTGCTGTTCGGATGAAGGATCAGCCGGGAGGACTTCATGAGGTGGCACAGATCCTCGGTGATGCCGGGATTAATATCGAGTATGCGTATGCCTATTCCGGCAGAGAAGCAGCGGTGCTGATTCTGAGGGTGAGCCAGGCGGGAGAGGCAATCTCGAAGATTCAGGCTGCCGGCGGCTCCCTCCTGAGAGAGAGCGATCTTGGGTAGCCCTATTCTTCATCTCCTTTTGTGAACATATGGACGCGGCCTGCGACTTTGGCGAGATTGATAACAAAGGCGATCCCGTTGCCGGGCTTTTCAAGTTCCGCTGCCGATACGATTGCCGCAAGGATCGTATCGGTCTGCTCGGGACTGACGATTGTCAGGATGATCTCTTTTTCAGGCTCAATCCTGATCCCAAGCAGTGTCTGCATCTCATGAATGCCGGTTCCACGGCCGGGAATGATAGTACCGCCTGATGCACCTGCCTTTCGGGATGCCTCGATCACCTGTTGTGACCAGCCTTTTTTAACAATTGTTACAATGAGTTCTTTACAGCCTTCACAGATCATGATGATTTCACCTTTTTGATTCTGAAGTAGATCCCAAGTACTAGAATGGAGAGGATTGGGGCAAGGGCGATTAACGCGATCAGTCCAAACCCGTCTATAATCGGATCACGTCCTTCAATGCCTGCTGCAACACCAACAGCAAGTGCCATTAGGAAAGTTACTGCCATCGGTCCTGTCGCAACACCGCCTGAGTCAAAGGCGATTGCAACAAAGTCCCTGTCCGAGAGCCAGAGGAGGATGATGGCAATTGCGTATCCGATAATGATGAGGGGAAGAAACGGGAAGCCGATGACGATCCGCGCCATGCCGAGTGCAACAGCGATCCCAACGCCGATTGAGAGTGTGTAGAGGATCAGTGTTCCCTTGATAAAACCGCTTGAGGATTGTTCAACCTGGGCACTGAGAATGCGGACTGCGGGTTCGGCATAGGTTGCCAGCATACCGAGGAAGAATCCAAACGGGATGAGTATCCAGGCTTTGCCAATAGCGCTGAAGAATGATCCTATCGCATCTCCTGCCGGGATGAATGCGATATGGACGCCCTGAAGAAAGAGGATCATACCGATGAGGGTGAGGAATATCCCCTTGAAGAGGTTGATCACATGCCCCATAGGGAGTTTCAGGTACGTCACCTGAAAGAGGATGAAGAAGATTGAGAGCGGGATGAGTGCGATGACGGCATCCTGGATGACTGCGGCAATACCGTCGAATATGACGAGCTCGGCTATCATACCAGGATCCCAAGGAGCATTATGCCGATGATCGGGCCGATTGATGCAAGCCCGATTAACCCGAATCCGTCAGTCAGTGCTGATCTACCGGCAAGAACCGAGCTCAGGCCGATTCCAAGAGCGAGGATGAAGGGGACTGTGAGTGGTCCCGTCGTCACCCCCCCTGCATCATAGGCGATCTGCAGGTAATCAGCCGGAGTAAATAATGCCAGAATGATGACAAGCAGGTATCCTCCTGTAAAGAGCCAGGTAATGGGAACACCAACGACGATCCTGAGCATCGCAAGTGCGACGAAGATCCCAACACCTGCTGCAATTGAGAGGATCATCGGGTCGCGAGCGATTCCACCATTTGAGACCATCTCGACCATATTCGTCAGCACACGCACATCCGGCTCTGCGACTGTGGCAAGGAACCCAAAGAAGAAGGCAATACATATGACCAGATAGATGGATCCATGTTTTGGGAGATCGGATCCGATCGCCTCACCCATCGGAAGAAGACCGTTATTCACTCCAATCAGGAAGAGCGTAATGCCGGCGGTAAGCATGATAACCCCCAGAGCATAGTTGACCAGATCTGAAACCGGTGAACTGGTGAGAACTGCAAGAACGATCAATACAATGAGGGCAATAGGTGCCACTGCCTGAATGACCTCTTTTAATGTTTCACGCCCTTCACTCAACATTCCTGTTCCATCCTGCCTGTTCCTTCATGAGCCATACTGAAACCGGATGCCAGCCATCACATGTATCGGAAAAAACCTGTATCCGGGTATGGATGTATATTCATCCTGAAATCGTAAAAAAGAGGTGGTTGTCAGGTATTGTAGGAAGATTTTTACTGCTTCTCCCACCTGAGCAGATCTATCACAACCGAGAGGGTTGATCCCCGCCGTATCTCTTCGCGCAGCCGCTCTTCGGTTTTAAAAACCTCAACTGCGCGGCGGCTGATCTCATAGGCATGCTCTTTTGGAATGACGACGACTCCGCTTCCATCCCCGATGATCCAGTCCCCCGGACGAACCGCCTGTCCGCAGCACCGAATCTCAGGATTGATCTCACCAAACCCTTTCGGCTCACCGGCATTTGGGACTGCTGCTGTTGCATAGAGGGGGATTTTCATTTCGAGGATGTCGTCAAGGTCGCGGACTGCCCCGTCGATGATGACGCCAGAAACACCCTTGTTCTGGCAGGAGAGTGTTGCAAGTTCTCCCCAGGGGGCGATGGTTCTGTCGCGGCTGTTATTGATCACGATCACATCCCCCGGCTGAGCATGGTCAATCGCTTCAACTGGCTTTGCCCAGTCCCCGGCAAAGGTCTGGACGGTGACTGCCTGGCCGATCATCTTCCCTTCTCCCGCATACCGTGTGAGCCCGCTCATTGCGCCTTTCCGGTGCATTGCATCTGAGACATTTGAGGATGAGACAAGCGCCAGCATCCGCCGGATCTCATCATTTTTATCGACCTTCCGGAACGTGGCCTTCACCGGCGCATCGATTGCAGATCGGATCTCCCTGGTCGATCCGGTAACATCGGCTGATCTGATGATTGCACCGCCGATGATGACGATTGCCGCCCCATGTGCAACTGCCTCTGCCGCCCGCGCCGCATCCAGCCCTCCGGCAGCGGCAATCGGGATGGAGACTGCGCCTGTGAGCCGTTCAAGGAGGTCGAGAGAATCCTTTCCGATCATCTGCTGATCGATCCCGACATGGGCATTGATGATATGCACACCCATCTCCTCGAGCTCACGGGCACGGACTACGGGATCTGCGACATTCATCATATCCCCCATTAGCCGCACCCCATAGAGATCTGCTGCCTTCACCGCCTCCCTGATGACCGCATCATCGGATTCGGCAAGGATGCAAATGATCCCTGCACCTGCTTTTGCTGCCATCTCAACTTCAAGCGCACCGGTATCGCTGATCTTCATATCGGCAACGATGGGGGTATCAGGATGGTGTTTCCGTATCTCCGAAACAGCGCTCATCCCCTCGCTCTTGATAAGCGGTGTTCCGATCTCGATCCAATTGGCTCCACCGGCAATTGTTTCGTCCGCAATCGCATAGGCGCGGCTGAGATCGAGGATATCAAGTGCAACCTGAAGAATGGGGGATTTCATACGTTACAATTGTGGTCTTCATCCGGCTTAAAGGGTGTTTAAAAGAGAGAGGGCCGGATCAGATCACTCGGATCCATACCGGTCTGTGAAGGTGATATCAGTGAGGTTCTTCTTCTTGGCGAGGACGAACCCTTCTGTCTTTGCTTCACCCGCGGCAACCAGCGAGATGAGCTTGTAATTGTCCGGAACACCGAGGAGTTTTCTGATCGGCTCTGCATACTCTTTTCCTTCCCCTGCAACCCAGCAGGATCCGATCCCATATCCGGTCAATGCAATGAGGATGTTTTCTGTTGCAGCACAGCAGTCCTCAACCACATACTGCTGATCCCGCTCGCCAAAGACGGCAAAGCAGACGGGTGCCTCGGCAATGAACTTCCCATGAGTGGTGAGGTTAGCAATCTCCTCCCTGAGTGCCTTGTCCTTGATTGTTCCAAAGATCCATGGCTGGATGTTCTTTGCAGATGGAGCACTCTTTGCACAATCAAGGACTTTCCGGATGATATCGTCCGGAATAGGAGTGTCCTTGAAGTGCCTGATGCTGTGCCGTGCCTGGATGATAGTGACGCCGAAATTGGCGATGTTTTTATTCTGGATCATAGTAGATCAGAGTGCTTTTCTCAGGGTTATTTGTTACGCAGGCGGAGGCGGGTGATCAAAGCAAGTGCACCGAGTGTTGTTGCCAGGGCAAGAGGTGCTGGTGTTGGTTCAGGAATGGGTGTAGCAGTAGGCTCCTGTGTTGCAACGGGTGTTGGTTCTTGTGTTGGTGTTGCCGCAGTAGTGGGGGGAGGTGTTACGACAATTGTTGGTTTAGGTGTTGGGATTGGTGTCTGTGTCGGTGCTGGTGTTGGTGTTGTGGGTGTTGTCCTTGATAGTGAAACTGTCTCACTGCGGGGGGTGATAGTTTTCCCAACGACATTGTAGTTATCCTTCATCTGATTCGCATTGCAGAAGGCATAGAACTCATAGACTCCACGTGAATACCCGGACTCCGGATACCAGACCGCCCCCGTCAGGAAAGGCGAGTTATCGACAGTGAAGAGGAGGGGTGTTAATGTACCTGCCTTGTTTACTAATGACGAATATTCGACACCGCCCTGTTCGGTAACCCGAATCTCAATCGGAGCACCGGTAACCCCCGTCCGCTCTGCCATTGCATTAAGATTTGTGACTATTCTGAACTGTAGTTCAAAATCCATCGGCACCCAGAGCCCTGTTCTGTCTCTCACTCCGTAGTCAAGATCATACACCCTCACTTCGAGATATGGGTCCGCAACGCTGAAGGCGGGGTTGCCAGTCCCTATGTTATACCAGGAACCGGTTCTATCCTGAAACGTCTGGGGAGAGACATAGAACGATGTTGCATCACTGACAATCATTGTTGCTGTCGGGCTGCCTGTTGCAGGTGATGAACCGGCTGAAAACCATCCGAGAGTATCTCCACTTGCAACACCGCATGCAGTAATGTCAAGACCTTCTTCGCCGATGAATACCATTCCATTGGCTGGTATATCGGATATGGCGGCATGTGCCGGGCTGGTGAAGAGGAGGGCAAAAATGAAGATACACCCAAAATGGATTATCCTTCTCAGTGTTTCTCTCTGTATCATATCCGATCAATGGAGGCTTCAGTCTCTTGATTGTTTCTAAGGTGGGGATTCGGGTCTCTTTAGAAAAGGCCCGAAATGGTCGACCAGATATTCGAGAAACCTTCTGTGATCAAAACCGTCGGATCGATCCCAAGCAATGGGAAGATGAAGATGAAATAGAGGAATGTCCCAAGCGTGCTCCCGACATTTGCCAGTGCTGCGACAAGCACAACCCGGAAGAGGGGTATTCTGCTCATCTCAGTGATTGTCTCTGCCTTGCTGATGGCTTTAAAGTCGGATACCGCGGGTTTCCTGATCTTTGCCTCGACAATTGCGGCAAACCATCCGGCAGCAAGCAGCGGGTTGAGGGAGGTGAGCCATGCAGCTGAGAAGGCAACTGCGGCAGAGAGGGGGTGTCCCCGTGCAAGGAGGGTTCCAAGAGCCGCAAGTGTTCCGTTTATAACAACCCACCAGGCAAATGCAGTGATCAACACCTCGTACCCGACGCCTGAGAAGAGGATTGCAGTGATGAGGGAGAGGAAGAGGACGAGCACACCAATCCCGATGATCTTTCCCCAGGGACGGCGGTGTATCTCGGCGATGAGTGACTGTCGTGAGGGAAGGGTTTCCGGATTGCTCAGGTATCTGGTAACTCCCGCGAGATGCCCTGCGCCGATTACTGCCAGGACACGCTCCTCCCCTCTTAGGAGTGGAATGAGGCTCTGGGCGAGATAGGCATCCCGCTCATCAATTAACGCTTTTGCTCCGTTTGGAGAGAATCTCCGGAACTCTTCAAGGGCAAGGGTGACAATATCCTGGTCTGTCAGCGAATCGATATCCAGCTCTTCCCCTGAAACCCCCGTGACAGAGATCGCGAGTGCATAGATCATCCTGAACTTCTCGCGGAGGGTCATCCCGCTCCAGAACCGGGAGAGGGTGATCCTGATATCCCGATCGATGAGGGCGACCCTGATTTGCTTCTCCTCAGCAAGGCGGATCGCCTCTTTCATCTCGGCTCCAGGTTCAATGCCGACATTCATCCCGATCTTTCTCTGGACATAGGCGAGCACCCACTGGATGAGCATCTGGGTCATATTCCCCGATGAGAGGATCTCTGAGACTTTTGGTTCCTGAATCTCAGTTTCCTGCTGTTTTAATGCTGCATAGCGTGGGGCATCCAGCTCCACTGCGATGATATCGGGTTCAAACTCAGCGATGGCTGCAGTTACCTCATCGATACTCTTCTGTGAAACATGCGCAGTTCCAACAATCCTCAGCTCACCCATGAATACTCCACATTCCTCTGCTGTCAAAGACAACAGTCTTTCCCATGGGGATTGTATGGGAGGAGAAGATCTTCAGAACGGCGTTCTCCTCCTCCTCTTCTGCCTCCTGCCTCTTCACCAGGCATGTGGCAAGTGCGTCTGCCTCTTCCGGAGTAATCTCCTCCCCGATCCCGGGACATTCGGAGATTGTTATCGTATCGCCGTCAAGTGCAAACGGGTATGTCCGGCAGATCCAGGGGCGTGCAGAATAGATGGAGCACTGTCCATCTTCAGCCAGAAAGATGCACTTTCCGCCCTCATTCCTCAGGCACCACTCAAAGGTGAACCGCCTGCCATCATCGGAGTCAATGAACTCAGGGTATGGCACAACGATTTCGCTCCTCTCCATCCCGGTTGCGGAGACGATCAGATCTATCTCAGGAGGCGAGACGATCACCCTGCTCGTTTGTTCATCACCCCGGCAGCACGCCCCGCATTGCAGGCACTGAAAGCCGTTTCTGCTGATCTCCCGGCTGATAGCTTCTATTCTGTGCATATCCTGCTGAAATTCTCGTAGATCAGGTGTCCGTTCTCTGTATGGCTCACTTCAGGATGCCATTGCAGGCCAAAGATCCGCTTTTCCGTGCACCCCATCCCCTCGACTTTGCAGATGGATGAGGTGGCAAGGATCTCAAAGCCTTCCGGTGCCCGCTTCACCTCATCAGCATGAGATGCCCAGACACGAATGGTGTCCGGATATCCTTTGAGAATACTGCTATGGTTTTGGATCGTCACATCAAGGCCGCCATATCCTCCGCTCTCTCCAGGTCCGATCTCTCCTCCGAGTGACTGCGCGATCAGCTGGTGTCCGAGGCAGATTCCAAGAACCGGCAGATCAAGTTCAAGATAGTCGGAACAGCGGCCAATCCGGTCGATGCTTGGTCCTCCTCCGAGAATGATCCCCCGGCATCCTTCCTCTACTTCGGATGGAGGAGTGGTATTTGGGATCATCTTCACTTCGATATCGAGGTCACGGAGCATCCTGTGGATGAGGTGGTTGAACTGCCCGAAATTATTAATGACAAAGAGGGGTTGCATATCCTGCTTAGTATTGGCTCTTACCCCTCTTATCTCTTCAGGAATATGCGGATATTGTCCGAAGAATCGCTTCCCTGATCCTGGATGGTGAATGGCCGAGTGCTGCGGCGAGATACATCGCGCCGCCCGCGCCCATTCCTTCCTTTACTTCCCCGATACAGTACCTGGCAAGGCCGGTATGCCCGAGCTCTCCAAACTCCGGATCGACATATATTGGAGCCACGCCGATCGCGTCTGCTATCTCCGGGAAGTTAGCCGATGGATCATCCCGGACATAGACTGTTGTGACAACACGGGGAATGTGCAGACCCAGCCCTCGTGCAACAGCAGCAACAGAAAGCATCTGGGTGCCCCCGGCAAGAACCACATCACCTGAGAACCCTCTGATCATGCCGCAGGCAACCGGGATCATCGGATCGCCGGTTGCCGAGACGATATCAAGCGGCTCTGTTATCCCCTCGTCTCTCAGTTGTCTGGTGATCAATTCAGCAATCTCTTCCTTCTGCGAATGCGGATTTTGAATCATGCTGCTAGAGACCCTCGCAGGGTATCCTAGGGCGCGGAGGACGCAGAGAGCGGTTGTTGTTCCGCCGGGAACACACTCTCCTATCACCAGCATATCCGATAGATTTGAGAGGAGGGATCCAAGCTGCTCCCCTTTGAGATACTGTGACTCTGAATCCGGGACAGCCGCCCCTCTGCGCGGATCTCCTCCGGCTGTTCCATAGAAGTCGAATGTTGGAATTGTCGGGGGATGAACAAGCCCGGCATTAATGAAGAAAGGGGTGAGCCCTGTCAGCTGCATCATCGCGCGGGTGATTGTTGCCGGTGTCGGGCAGCCGGTCGGGGTATCGGGGCGGATCGGCATGCTGGTGATCCTGCCGTTTACAATCAGTTCAGAATCGAGAATCGGGGTGAAGACGGTCTTCTCAGGTGAGGGTCCTGCACCTGAAATACCGGGAACCGTTGACAGCATGGTATTTGCAAGTATCGGGGCAAAGACCGGCCTTTCTGGTGAATAGCTGATATCCTCTGAAAGAAATGCCATATACGTTAAGTATGGCATGCTTCAAAGATAATGATCGTTATGTTTGAGATAGAAGAACGCCTGGGTCGCGCAGGTGTTTTGATGGATGCGATACTGGATGCCGGGATGGAGCTGTATGTCCCCCATGGACTCTCCCCCGAAGATGGGCGCCTGATGCTTGAGAAGAATATCAGGCGCGCGTTTGCAGATCCGAATGTCTCTGCACTGCTGCTCTCTGCGATCCTGCTTGAGGATGAGCTGTATACAAAAAGAAAGGACTCCGAGATTGCTGACGATCCGGTATTTCTCCTGGCTGATGAGATCATCGGAATGGCGATTGCAGAGGTGATTGCAGGTACATATGCCCGGTTTGAGTTCACACGGTATGATCAGAAGAAACCGGGAATCCTCTCGACACTTGGACCATTCCTCGACGACGCCGTTGCCGGACTGATCGCCGGATGCACCTCCAAACTCTATAGTGATAGTCAATGAGTCTCTTCGAGGGGATCCGGGCCCTGCTCCAGTTTACGACGATCCTCCCTATCGGGAGATCGGCTGACTTCGATGCATTTGCCACCCGTTCATATCTCTACCCGGTTGCCGGTTATTTAATCGGCGGGCTGGCGGCGATCCCCCTCCTCTTCATTCCTCATCCCCTTGCAGCAGCTGCTGTTGCCCTTGGGCTCCTGTTTCTTCTCTCGGGCTGTAACCATTTTGATGGCCTCCTCGATCTCGGTGATGGCCTGATGGCTCATGGGAGCAGGGAGGTGCGGATCCGCGCCCTCACCGATCGGCAGGTGGGGGCGGGAGGAGTTGCCCTTGGCCTCTCAATAACTCTCATCTCGTTTGGCGCACTGGCATCACTTGCGATCATACCGATTGCCGTGCTTATTGCGGAGGTTGCTGCAAAAGCGTCGATGGCATCACTAACCTGCATTGGGCGGCCGTTCCGGGAGGGTATCCACAGCTATCTCTTCTGGCGCAGCCGCCCATGGTTTGTAGCAGTTGCATGGCTGCTGACCCTTCCGCTCTTCCTGTTGCCTATCCCTCCCATCGCAGTGGCCTCTGCACTCTTTGGTGCATCGGCTACCACCTTGATCCTGCTCTTTTCCGGAGAGCAGTTGTTTGGCGGGATCAATGGTGATCTTGTCGGAGCAGCAAATGAGATCGTCCGTGCTGTGGTCTTCCTCTCACTGCTGATAGCGCTGTAAGTGATCCCGGGCTGGTTTACCTTAGCCAGAACGGATGAAATCCTTCTCCCTTTTCATCATTACATTCTATTGCATTTGCTGATGGATTGGCAACAATGGTGTTGAACATGGTCTGGGCAGTCAGAAGCTCAAATGCATTCCCGGATCCGCGCCCCTGCTTTTTGAACTCCTGTGCATAGGGGTTGGGGACGAGCCGCTTTCCATCCATGATACCTGCACAGTGGATGCAATGAACACACCTTGTATGGATCGATACTTCTTCAGTCGCGCACTTGACTGTGATGCGGTCATTTTTGCCTCGAATGAACGGTAATGTCTTCATCAGGTGAGGATAGGTTTGGATAGTTCATCATTGTATCGCTTCTTTTGAGAATTAACCCAAATAAAGAGAAATATTTTATATAGTTCTCTTTCCAATCTAGTATACTCGCATTGGACTGAATGTACGCATGATTGTCCTTGAATGAGTGGAGGATTGAGAATGGCAGCAGAAAAGCCACACATGAATTTAGCCGTTATCGGCCACATTGACCACGGGAAGTCAACCACTGTCGGTCGCCTTCTCTTTGAGACCGGCAGTGTGCCCCAGCACGTTATTGATGGATATAAGAAAGAGGCAGAGTCAAAGGGCAAGGGTTCCTTTGAGTTTGCCTGGGTTATGGACAACCTCAAAGAGGAGCGTGAGCGTGGTATCACGATCGATATCGCCCACAAGAGGTTCGACACTGCAAAGTTCTACTTTACCGTCGTCGACTGTCCAGGCCACCGTGACTTCGTCAAGAACATGATCACCGGTGCATCACAGGCAGATGCCGCAGTACTTGTTGTTGCAGCGCCTGATGGCCCGATGGAACAGACGAAGGAGCACGTCTTCCTTGCACGGACACTCGGTATCAACCAGATCATCATTGCTATCAATAAGATGGATGCAGTGAAATATGATCAGAAGCGGTTTGATGAAGTGAAGGCACAGCTCTTCGATCTCATCAAGATCGTCGGATTCAAGCCCGATGATACCATTGTCATCCCGATGAGTTCATTCACCGGCGCGAATGTCTCCAAGAAGTCCCCGGAGACCCCATGGTATACCGGCCCGTCACTTCTTGAAGCACTTGACACCCTGAAAGAACCTGAGAAGCCAACCGACAAGCCACTCCGTCTCCCGATCCAGGATGTCTATACCATCTCCGGTATCGGAACTGTTCCAGTCGGCCGTATCGAGACCGGTATCCTGAAGAAGGGAATGAAGGTCTCGTTCATGCCCGCAAACAAGGAGGGCGAGATTAAATCCATCGAGATGCACCACGAAGAGCACGCACAGGCTCTCCCCGGTGACAACGTCGGTTTCAACGTCCGTGGTATCGCAAAGAACGATATCCGCCGTGGCGATGTCTGTGGTCCGGTCGATGTACCTCCGACAGTTGCAGAGGAATTCACCGCACAGGTTGTTGTTCTTCAGCACCCAAGCGTCCTCTCTGTTGGATACACCCCCGTCTTCCACTGCCACACCGCACAGGTTGCATGCACCTTCATTGAGCTTCAGAAGAAGCTTGACCCAAGAAGCGGTCAGGTCAAGGAGGAGAACCCGGCTTTCCTCAAAGCTGGCGATGCTGCAATTGTAAAGATCGTCCCCACCCGCCCACTCGTCATTGAGAAGGCAAAGGAGCTTCCGCAGCTCGGCCGGTTCGCTGTCCGTGATATGGGATCCACCATTGCTGCAGGTATTGTTCTCGATATCAAACCAAAGCAGATGAGATAATTCTCATCTTTTATACGGTGACTCCCTATGCAAAAAGCCAGAATACGCCTTACCGGGACCGATTATAACAAACTCGAGTCGGTCTGCTCCCGGATCCGTGAGATCGCCGAACGAACCGGTGTGAATCTCGCAGGTCCGATATCGCTTCCAACGAAGCGCCTCGTTGTTCCTATCCGGAAGAGCCCTGATGGAGAAGGAACAGCAACCTGGGATCGCTGGCAGATGCGTGTTCACAAACGCCTCATCGATATCGATGCAGACGAGCGTGCACTCCGCCAGCTGATGCGAATTCAGGTACCCAAGGACATCGGCATTGAGATTGTCCTTGAGGGCTGATCATCGTGAGATAGCGGCATGAAAGCCGCATCAGATACCCATTTTTATCATCGGCTCCTTAAACCGGAGTCGCTCTTCATTTGTATTCTTCTGGCAACCCTGATCCTGCGGTTTGCATTTCTGGATCTGAAGTTGTATCACCATGATGAGGCGGTACATGCCTGGTTTGCCTATCAGCTCCTGACAAAAGGGACGTATGTCTATAATCCGGTCTTCCATGGACCATTCCTCTTCTATGTAACAGCCGGCCTCTTCTCGATCTTTGGGGATTTTGATCTCGTCGGCCGACTCCTCCCGGCATTCCTTGGAACCCTGCTTGTTGCCCTTGTCTATCCCCTTTACAGAATGGGATATCTTGATGGTAAGCAGATGCTTGTTGCGGCATTATTCCTGGCATTATCCCCAAACATGGTCTATTTTTCGAGATTCCTCCGAAATGATATCTTCATCGCGTTCTTCTCGCTTCTGTTGGTTGTTGCCGCCCTCGCGTACTTCAACTCCGGGAAGCTCAGGTTTGCACTTGTTGCAGGGCTTGCAGCAGCCCTTGGGATGTCAAGCAAGGAGAATATGCCCATTGTCCTTGTTATCTTTGGAACCTATCTCATCTATTGCCTATGGACACGGCGTCTTGTCTTCCCCCGGACGTGGAGGAGGGATATCCTGCTTGCAACAGCTCTTTCAGGGGGGGTTATTGCTCTCTTCTACTCGTCTTTTGGAGCTCACCCGGAGATTGTCCTGCAAGCCGGCCAGATGGCAATCTCCCACTGGACAGAGATGCATGGGATCCAGCGGCTTGCCGGACCATGGTTCTTCTATCTGATCCTCTTCGTCCTCTATGAGGTGCCGATCATCCTTCTGGCTGGAATGGGATTTTGCGGGTGTGTAGCAGCATATGTGAGATCCCAGAAACACTCTCCACAGGATCGAGTTGATGAGGGTGATCCATCGGGACTATCTAAATCTGCCTCCCTGATCGAACGAATATCATCGTCCCTCAGGCGCCCTGAATCCGGTGTCGCTTATGATCCAAAGACAGAGTTCATCAGGTTCTCTCTCTGGTGGATGATTGCATCTCTTGCCGTCTATGCCTATATTGGTGAGAAAGTTCCCTGGCTCATTCTGCACCAGCTACTTCCGATGGTCTTTGTTGCCACTTACAGGCTTGATCGTCTGAAGATAGTTATTGTGGCACTGGGTACAGTCCTCCTCCTTGGGATGACACTTCATGTGGCATTTACTCCCGGTGATATCGCCGAGCCGATTGTACAGGTACAGAACTCTGAAGATCTCCGTCTTGTTATGCAATGGATCGATGAATCTGATCGTATAGCGATTGCCACAGATACCATATGGCCGCTCAACTGGTATTATCGCGATGATGATCGCTGGTCGAAGATCACGTATTTTGGAGGGAAGTCCAACAAGGGCTCCCTCGTGGCAGGGAACTATGACCTGATCATCACTCATGATAAGGATAGTTATGATGAGATTCCTGGATTTGAGAAGACGACCCTCAAACACAGTTACTGGGTAACCTATTATGAGGTGAAGGGAGATCTTATCCGGTATTACTTCACCCGTAACGTTGAAGTGGGGAGCAAACAGTATGATCTCTTCAGATCGGGTGCTTCTTTCTGAAGATTCTCTCTTCTGAATGGGTTTTTTCGGCTCCCCACATCTTTTCTCAATCTGAAGTCAAGGGATGATGATCTCAGAAACTGATCTGCTGATCTCCCGCATGAAGAGAGATCCATCCTGGTTAAGAAGATACTCTTATGGATCGCACTACTTAGAAATTCCAGTATTGATTGAACGAATCAGGAATTGTCTGTTTTGTGTATTTTGGTATTGAAAAAGAGAAGCGGTTAGTATGGAAAATAATATACGATATCGTTTAGATTAATTATCCAAGCTCATCCCAGGCATTTCGTTTCTTCATAACGACAAATCCAATCACGATAATGGCAATCGCACCAAGAACAATCCAGAGGAATGGCTGGCCGGGATCAACAAAGACGGGGAGAGATTCAACCTCCTCCTGCAATTCACGTGCCTCGGCAAGGACTATCTTCCCCTCCGCAAGAGCATCATCTGCCTGCCGCTCTGCAAGGGCAAGATTGTTGGAATCAAAGTTTCCCTTGGCAGTATCAATCTGGTTCTTCACACTCTGCCGTTTTGAGGAGAGTAATACAACTCTTGAGTCTGATCCCATACTTTTATTCGTGGTGAAGTAACTCAGCACTCCATCAATCTCCGCGAGGGTGGCATCGGCACTGGTGATAGCGTGTTGGACAATAGCTCTCTGAAGGAGTGCCTCACCATCAGTAATAGCCGTTTGTGCAGTGTTCAGATAAGATTGTGCAACCCCGACATTTGACCCTGCTGCCTCTGCACTCTGGAGGGCTGTCTGTGCTGAATTGTACTTTGCATCAACTGCTGTTGTATCAACGCCGTCTGCTTTTGCAGCATCTATCTCGGTTTTAAATACCTGAAGACTACCTTTTGCTGATACTATGGCAGTCTGCACCTCGGCAGGATTTACAACTTTCCGGGTTATGAGATACTCCCCACCCGATCGGACACCATCATTTGAATCAAGCTGGCGAATACGAAATATTATCTTATCCGAGGTTGTGGAAACCTCAGGAACAACTCCCTCAAGGCTGACCCGGATCTTCAAATCCATATCTGATGGATAGCTGAGTTCAAAACCGGTGATCCTGTTAGTGCGACTGGTTGAGAGTGGGCGGGGGTTCTCAACTCCGTTCTGAACAATGGAGATAGACCACTTGGGTGAATCAAGATCCGTGTAGAATTGCAATGTGTTATCTGAAGGGAATGTGGTTCCGGATCCTGTTAGAAATTCAGTTATCGTGGTGTCGATCGTCAATCTTGTGCCTGGTGCCAGATCTCCTGTTGGTACGCCTGTTGCGGGCTGAACGGTGAGTGCTGCGGATGCAGAGATGCAACAGAGTGCACAGCAGGCGAGTATAGTAAGTAGTAACCGTATCTTCATCTTTATCTCCTCATTCAAAGAGCGGATCGATCGCATCCTCGAACATGGTCGATTGCCTGTCTTTGGATTTTATAACGTCCTGTTTTGTTTCTTTTGCCACTTCAAGGAGTTCGGTAATCCGGGGGGCATTCCCGATGGTTGCCAGGACGACCACAGCGGCGATAAAGCTCGATTCCAGTGGATAGTCGCCTCCACGGACTTCAACCCCTGCAATGTTCTCTTCTACCCAGGACTTGGATTTTTCAACTCCCTTTCTGTCCATCTCGTCAGGAGGTCCTGCAACCAACACCAGTGCCCGCTCGGCGGTTGTATAATCACAGGGAAGTGTCAACCTGCCGAGCATGGCTCTTCTGACAAGTCCGATGATCTTTGCTGATTTGTCCTCGCCGGTGAGGGAATTCTCAGCCTTATCTTTCTTGCCAAATCCTGCAAAGAGACCTTTCTTTTGCTTGCTTTTGGTGATCACATCAGAGATTGCATACCCGATTGTGGATATTCCTCCTCCCCTGAGTGTGTTGATGATCTCTGAAGAGTCAACAACCATCTCGCCGACACCCAGCTTACCGACCTCGCCAGCGCGGAAGAGAACACCGAATCTCCTGACAAGCTCTTCATTCAGCCTTTCATAGGCACTCTTGACACTCTCTCCTTCATTCTTCCATGCACTGTTGTCGAAGATGAAGGTATTGTCGGCTTCATTCACGAGTGTGGCAAGACTGCGGGCAGCATTGTAAGAATAGAGTCGACCTTCTTCTGGTGCCGGGATCATACCCAGTGCATAGACAGGTTCACGATAGATGCGTTTCAAGTGCCGGCAGAGAACCGGAGTGCCACCTGAACCGGTACCTCCCCCAAGCCCCGCAACGACAACAAAGGCATCGATATCATGTGTTCCGCGTGTGTCGATCGCATTAATGATGGTGTCAATTTCATCTGCCGCAATTTTTGCGCCGGTTACATTGTCTGTTCCAACACCATGCCCTTTAACAACTGTCTGGCCAATAAGGAGCCTGTCTTTCATTTCAATATGTTTAAGGCCCATAAGGTCGGTTCTTGCCGTATTGACGGCAATACCGCGGAAACTGCCCTGTTGCAGTTTCCTGTCCTGGGCAAGGAACATATCGACGATTTTGCCTCCTGCCTGTCCAAATCCAATGAAAAATACCCGCATTTAGATGACACCATCCACACTAATGGTTTTACCTTTAGTATCTCCTCTATTTATGGCTTCTTAGTTTATATGATGGAAAGATTCAAAAACTTTCTTATGCTCCCTGATATCACATAAGATGCATGCATATTTGCGTAATCGGTGGAGGACTCACCGGGCTTTCAGCTGCACTTCGCTTATCAGGACATCATGAGGTGACAATTCTTGAGATGAGTGATGAGGCAGGAGGATGCCTCTCCTCCTATAATCTCCCCGATTATGCAATAGAGTCCCTATATCATCATTGCTTCTCAGGCGATCGCTTCCTCCTCTCTCTTCTGGAAGAACTTGATCTACTCCGGGATCTCGAGTGGCAGAAAGGGAGCACAGGATATATGGTAAATCAACAGATTCATCCTCTGACGACACCGCTCCAGATCATCCGTTATCCTCTCCTCTCTTTCTTTGAGAAGATCCGACTCGCCCTCTTTGTCCTCAGATCCAGATCCGCAGATCGTGAGACGCTGGATACCCTCTCTGCCCGGGAATACTGTATTGAGCGTCTGGGTGAGCGGATCTACTCTTCCTTCTTTGAACCATTATTGCGATCAAAATTCGGGGATCAGAGAGATGAGGTATCTGCTGCCTGGCTTGTCAGCCGGATTGCGATCAGATCAGATCGCGGTCCTGAAGGAGAGCGGCTGGGTTATCTGAAGGGTGGCTATATCCGGCTGATCGATAGCCTTCTCCTGCGCCTGAATGCAGAAGGATGCAGGGTTGAGACCGGCCATAAGGTTGTTTCTGCAATTCCCGACGAAGGGGGATGGATTGTGGATGGCACCCGGTTTGACTGCCTCATCTCGACACTTCCACCGCAGGAGACTGCACGGATATGCTCTCTACCGCTCACCCCGCTTCCCTACCAGGGTTCCGCCTGCCTCACCCTCGGCACCTCTTCTGATCCCACAGATGGTATCTACTGGGTGAATATGGGTGATCCTGCACCATATGGAGCGGTCATAACCCATACCAACTTTGTTCCATTTGATCGGTACGGTGAGCATATCGTCTACATTGCCTCGTACTTCTCAGGTAATCCCCCAGAAGACTGCGAAGAGGTCATGTTATCTGACTTCTGCATCAGATTTGAGATTCCTCGTGAGCATATTCACTGGCACCGCCTCAGGATAGAACCATTTGCAGGTCCGGTCTATGTGACCGGTTATCGATCATTGATCCCGGATCCAAACCCGGCCCCCGGTCTTTTCATTGCCGGGATGTTTTCTCCTGAGAACTATCCTGAACGGAGCATGGAAGGATCAATCCGTGCTGGTGAAGATGTAGCCCGGCGTGTGCTGGAGTGGTCGGATTGACGGGGTGTGAGGTGACAGCGGTCATCCCTGTCTATAATGATCGGTTGGCACTCGAAACTGCCATTCCCGAATCTATCCGCAGGCTTGAGGAGATCACCGGCTCTTTCGAACTGCTGGTGGCAGAGGATGGATCAGATGATGGGAGTGCAGAGCTGGTTCTTGAATGGGAAGGGCGTGATCCCCGTATCCGCCTCCTCCACTCAGATGAGCGGCTTGGGCGGGGAAGGGCGCTCACCCGTGCCTTCCATGCCTCAGGGGGCCGGATATTCTGCTACTATGATGTCGATCTGGCTACCGATATGGCTCACCTGAGGGAACTTGTTGATGCAATACGTTCGGGGTGTGCTATTGCCACCGGCTCACGCCTGATGCCGGAATCCAAAATCGATCGGGATAACAAACGGGAGATTGCAAGCAGGGGATATAACGCTCTTGTCCGGATGATCCTTGGGAGCAGCCTGTATGATCACCAGTGCGGGTTCAAGGCATTCTCACGTGAAAGTCTTGAAGCACTCCTTCCAACTGTTCTGGCTCCCCACTGGTTCTGGGATACGGAACTCCTCGTGCTCGCACAACGACATGGATTTCGTGTCTGTGAATTCCCTGTCAGATGGCAGCAGGGAAAGGGGACAACCGTGAAACTCTCTGATGTAACAGGGATGGGATCAGAGATCCTCAGGCTCAGGTGGCGCCTTCATGCTGAGAAAGATTAGTACTGTCATCGTATCTACCCTGATTGCTGTTGCGATCATCGTGTTTCTCCTCTCCCGTGTCTGGGATGATCTCCTGATCACAGTAAGGGAAGCAGATCCACTCTATCTTCTTCCTGCTGTTATTGTCTGTCTGCTTGCATGGTACCTCAGAGGAGAACGGTACCGGTTTATTCTGATGCGCCTCTCTCTTCAGGTAGAAACCATATTTTCAATCGCCTGCATCTTTGTCTCCCAGACGGCAAACCTGATCGTCCCTGCACGGCTGGGCGATCTGATCCGTCTTCTTATCCTCAAACATGAAAAGGGGGCTACCTATACTGTCGGATTTTCCTCGGTTCTCACCGAGCGGGTTTTTGATATTCTCACTATTGCCCTCATTGGTGCGATCGCGCTCCCGTTTGTTGTTGGCCAGGAACCCTGGTTCTCGATGCTGATTGGCCTTGTCCTTATTTTCGGTCTCCTTTTTGGTATTGTCCTTATCTTTTCGGGGAAATTCTCATCAGAGAACCGGATACTGGGTAAGATTATCGAGATTCTCTCACAGATCCGATCGGTATCCCAGACCCCGCGGGCACTCCTCTTCCTTTTGTTCTCCTCTCTCATCATCTGGATTATCGACTGCCTCGTATGCATGTTGGTAGCAATGATGTTCGGTGAGCCGGTTCCTTTTATGGTGATTGTGCTTGCGATCGTCATCGGCAACCTGGTGAAGGCAGTGCCGATAACCCCTGGTGGTATCGGAACCTATGAACTGGCACTTGCGATGACGTTTGAGCTTGCAGGTGTCTCATCAGGAACTGCGGTTCTCATTGCCATTATCGATCATCTCATCAAGAATGTGGTGACTCTTGTCGGGGGTGTTGCCTCGATCTACTACTTCGGCAACTGGACCGTCTCACTTCTGAAACGGGCATATTCAGGAGATATAAAGAAGGAGATCTATGGTCGGCATTGAGTTGCAGATACAAACTGTTCTTCTCTGGATTGCTGTTCTGAAGCTCCTCCAGATCTCCCTTTATCCCTCTCTCAGGGGGTCACTTGGAGATCTTGCATATCCTCTCTCCTATCCCCTCTCGCTCCTCTGCTTCTCACTCATATCCTGGTATCTCGGTTTTCTCCATCTCCCGGTAGCCATTGCCGCAATCTTCTTTGTTCTTCTTTGTGCCCTGATGATAATCCAGCGGGAATATCGGTGGTCGGATCTGAAACCACAGCTCATCTGGGATGGCGCATTTCTTGTTGGTTTTCTCTATCTTCTGGAGATCCGCATCTTCAATCCGGCCATCTCATTTGCCGAGAAGTTTATGGATCATGCCTTTCTTGCCTCGGTGATGCGAAACCCGGTTGCTCCGCCTCTTGATCCCTGGTTTGTGGGTGGTGATCTCTCGATCTACTACTATCTCGGCCACTGGTTCTCCGGGGTTCTTGGGATTATTGTTGGTGGCGAGTCATCAGTTGTCTTCAACCTGATGCTCCCGACTATTGCAGGAATGGCTGTTGTATCGGCGGTTGCATGCGGATATCTGCTGCTCCCAAAATACCAATGGCTCCCGGCTCTCATCCTTCTTCTCCCAAACCCAGCCGTTCTCTGGCATCTGATCGCTGGCACGCCACTTGCCTCGATACCATGGGAGAGTACCCGCGTTATCGCCGGAACAATCAATGAATATCCTATATTCTCTTTCTTCTGGGGGGATCCGCATGCGCATATCCTCGGTATCTTCAATCAGATCCTCTTTGTCACCCTCTGCCTGGTGATGTACCTCAGGTATGGCGATCTGGATATGAGGGATCGGCTTATCCTGGCCGCCCTTCTTGCCCTGTCACTTGGGACGATGCCCGGACTGAACTCCTGGGATGTCCTCCTGTATGCCCCCTTCTACTGTGGTGTGTCGATTCTCATCGCTCTCCGATATGCCAATAAGGATCCTCGATCCTGGCTTCCGCTCCTGCTGGTGCCGCCTCTCTCCATTCTTGCCTATGCACCGCTTCTCCTCTCCATCGAGGGCTCAGGGATCCTTGGCATTGGAATTGTACCTGAAGGGAGTGCAATCACTTCGTTCCTTCTCGTCCATGGCTTCTTCATCGCAATCTTTCTCCTCTATGGCTGGCGCGAGCTCCAAAGGTTCCCATGGCTGCTTGCCATTCCCATGCTGATGTGGTATGCGGGATATGTGGCTGCAGGGATTGCCATTCTTGCTGCTCTCCTTATCTGCCTCCGGCGTGAATGTAAGGGGGAAGATATCCTGGCAATTGCCGGTCTTCTGGTCATCACCTTCTGTGAACTGATCTACCTGAAGGACGGCATGGGTGTTGACTATTTCCGGATGAATACGGTCTTTAAATTCTATATGGGTGCTTGGGTGATGATGGGGCTTGCAGCGGCTGTCATCGCCGGCCGCTGGCTCTCATCTCTCCAACTACCGCGCGCTACCCCCTTGTCTCTGAAATGGATATGTATCTCCGGGGTGGTGATCTGCCTCCTCCTGATCCCGGCCTATATACCCCTCACCTATGGATATGGGTCGGGCACCCTTGATGGTGCGGCCTGGCTGGAAGACCGCCATCCCGGTGATGCAGCTGCGATCCGATACCTCGGCTCTCTTGAAGGGGATCTCCTTATCGTTGAAGCTATTGGAGAAGATTACACCTATGCCAGCCGCATATCGTCCTTTACAGGCATTCCAACTATCCTCGGGTGGCCCGGCCATGAGATCGTATGGCGATCAGATGATGGATGGTACAGTAGGCGAATAGCAGATGTCAGGACACTCTATGAGGATCCTGGGAAGAGCCCGGCGCTTCTTCAGGAATATGGGATCACCCATATCGTTGTCGGAGCATTTGAAGAAGAACACTATCGGGTCAATCTCCCAAAAAACGGTCTCATTCTCCAATTTGATGAGGGGGGTACAGCGGTCTATCAGGTGGTCTGATCGGTCTTGCAGACGAACCTTTATCCCCCTTCTCTGTGTAATAATATGGTTACGCCAGCATCGGTTCTTATACCGCTGATGAGTGATGAAGGAGGAGCCAGTCTTCTCCTGAATGAGGTGAGCTATGTCAAAGATGTACCAACAGTTTGAAGTCCCCGAAGAGCTTCAGAACAATGCGCTTGAAGCACTTGAACTTGCACGGGACACCGGAAAGATTAAGAAAGGATCCAATGAAGCAACAAAAGCTATTGAGCGCGGTATTGCCCAGCTTGTTCTGATCGGCAGTGACGTAGAGCCCGAAGAGATCGTGATGCATCTCCCGCCGCTCTGCGCAGAGAAGCAGATACCGTTTATTTTCATTAACAAACAGGCCGAGATCGGTGCCGCCTGCGGCCTTGATGTCGGATCAGCTGCTGTTGCAATTGTCAAATCCGGCAAAGGCAAGGATATTGTCGAAGAGCTTGTGAAACAGGTTGAAGCACTGAGAGGCTGAGTCTTCTATGGCTGATAATGGAACGCCGGCAGAAGTCATTGAAGTGATTGGTCTTACAGGGATGCACGGAGAAGCATCCCAGGTGAAGTGCCGTATCCTCGATGGCCCAAACAAGGGGCGGATCATCACCCGGAATACATTCGGGCCGATCCGTGAGGGAGATATCCTCATGCTCCTTGAGACGGAACGTGAAGCAAAGAAGCTATCGAGGCGGTGAAGCCGATGGTTGAGAAGTATACCTGCAGTTTCTGCGGAGAAGAACTCGAGCCTGGAACCGGCAAACTCTTTGTGCGAAAAGACGGGGCAGTCTTTTATTTCTGCTCTTCCAAGTGCCAGAGCAACTACCGGCTCCGCAGGGTCCCACGCCGTGTCGAGTGGACTGCAATGGGTCGCAAGGCCCGTGGCAAGGAGTGATTCTCCAATGGAGCGCTCCTTTGTGATGGTCAAACCCGATGGCGTCCAGCGCGGACTGGTCGGTGAGATCATCTCCCGCTTTGAGAAGAAAGGTCTGAAACTGGTCGCAGCCCGCTTTGAGGCGCTTCCAGATGATCGTGTCCAGGAACAGTACCGGGAACACCTTGAAAAACCTTTCTTCCCTGGTCTGAAGGCCTATATCACAAGCGGTCCCGTCTTCCTGATGGTCTGGGAAGGAAAAAATGTCGTCCCAATCGTCAGGCTTCTGGTTGGTGCAACCAATCCGGCAGAGGCGCTTCCCGGTACTATCCGTGGCGATTTCGCCATTGATATCGGAAGAAATGTCATCCATGCCTCTGATTCGGATGCATCAGCAGAGCGCGAGATCAAAATCCACTTCAATGACACTGATCTAATCGGATATGCTGCTCTTGCAGAACCGATGATCTACGAATAATACCAAAATCACCTCCACACTCTTATTTTCGAGCCACAATTGGCTTAAGGGAAGAGGATCTACATTTTCCTGATGGTCGATCTGCTGACCTTTGTCCTTCTGTCACTCTCATCGATTGTGATTGTGCTCAATCCACTGGCAGCGACGCTTATCTATGTAAGCCTGACTGATTCAATGGATCGGGCAACAAGGCTGAGGGTGGCATTTGAGGCCAACAGGGTTGCACTTTTCGTCATTCTGACTTTTGCAATTGCCGGGGGGGCTATCCTGCAGCTCTTTGGCATCTCACTTGAGGCATTCCGTGTTGCTGGCGGTATTCTCCTCTTTGGAATCGGTATGGAGATGGTCTATGCAAAGACATCACGCACCAAGATGACTGCCACAGAAAAGTATGAGGGCATTGATGCGGATGATGTCGCCATGATGCCTATTGCAATCCCGATGATAGCTGGTCCGGGAACGATCACAACTGTCATTGTCCTGATGAATGAGGCGGTTGATATCGGTATTGAAGCAATGGGTGCAATACTGATTCTCTGTGTGCTTGTGATTCTGGTGAATTATTATATGATGAAGAATGCTGATCTAATCACAAAATATATCGGGCCGCGGGAGTACCGTGTCATTGGAAGGCTGATGGGTATGATGCTGATCGCAATTGCTGTTCAGTTCGTCATTACCGGACTTCGGCAGGCGTTCCCGATTCTTGTTGGAGGTATATAGATGGTACACATTGACAGTTTTGATCTCTTCTTCCTCTTCATGGGTCTCTGCATGATAATCGGTGCAGTCGTTGTCGGCCTGATGACACTGGGATACCAGATCTCATTTGCTCCGATCGTCCTCTTTGTCATCGCCATGCTGATAGCGATGGTTGCGATCGTTGTTATTCTGAAAGGATATGCCAACCAGACTGGCAAGGGTGAATAGAGTGAAGATCTGTTGTGCCCAGCTCGGCTCAGTTCCGGAGGCACCAGATACAAATCTTGCCCGTGCAGACGATGCCATACGGAGTGCAGTTGCATCAGGTGCTGATCTTGTTCTCTTTCCTGAACAGTATGCAACCGGGTGGGATCCTTCCTCAACAAAGTATGCCGAGGAGAAAGGAGGTCCGATTGAGTCTGCCTGGTGTCAGATGGCTGAAGACCACGGAGTCTGGATCGTTGGGTCGCAGAGGACACAGTCACCGGTTGGTATCCAGAATACCGCCTTCATTGCAGCTCCTGATGGCTCTGTGCATGCACGATATGCAAAGACACATCTCTTCAGGTATGCGGGTGAAGATCAACATTTTGTGCCCGGAGATCGGCTCTCGGCCTGCTCCTGCGACGGGCTTATGGTCGGCCTTGCCATCTGCTATGACCTGAGGTTCCCTGAACTCTTCAGGCGGTATGCCGATCTCGGGGTTGAGTGTATGCTGGTTCCGGCAGCATGGCCGTGCAGCAGAATTGATATCTTCACACTTTTTCTGCAGGCCCGTGCAGTTGAGAACCAGTATTATGTTGCAGGTGTCTCCCCCACCGGAACAAACCCAATCGATCACTATTGTGGCAGATCGGCAATTGCTGATCCCCTCGGAAAAACCCTCTGCAGCGCAGGGGGGGATGAGGCGTGTATTGTAGCAGATGTGGATGCTGACTATGTTGCATCAGTCCGGAGACGTTTTCCTTTCCAGGATGATGCACGGTATGATCTCAAGGCCTGATACCCTCTCCTTATTATCTTTCGGCTCGAATCTGTAGATATGCATCGTCTCATCTGTATCCATTGCAAAAAGGAATATCCTCCCGATTCTGTGGTGTATACCTGTTCTGCATGTGGGCATCTCCTTGCGGTGGAGTATGATCTGGATGAGATCTCAATCTCCAGATCTGATCTCTCAAACCGCCCCCTTTCAGTCTGGCGGTACCGGGAGCTGCTCCCGGTTGAAATTCCTCCGGTAACACTCCAGGAAGGAGGGACTCCGCTCTACCATCTGAAAAGGATTGGGGAATCGCTTGGTCTTCCGCATCTCTACGCCAAGCATGAAGGGATGAACCCGACGGGCTCATTTAAAGATCGAGGTATGACCCTTGGGGTTTCCATGGCGCTTCAGCTCAATATGAAGATGGTCGCCTGCGCGAGCACCGGAAATACTTCAGCCAGCCTTGCTGCCTATGCTGCACGGGCCGGGATACCGGCAGTAGTCCTCCTACCGGCAGGAAAGGTTGCAATTGGAAAGATTGCACAGGCACTGATGCATGGTGCGCGGGTCATCTCGGTTGCCGGCAATTTTGACCGCACCCTTGAGATGGTCCATGAGCTCTGCATCTCGCATGGGATCTATCTCTTAAATTCTGTAAACCCGTACCGGCTTGAAGGGCAGAAGACGATCGGGTATGAGGTGATTGATCAGCTTGGATATGTTCCAGACCGGCTTGTTCTCCCGGTTGGCAATGCAGGAAATATCTCTGCGGTGCACAAGGGTCTCACAGAGTGGCAGTCACTCGGCTGGATTGACTCCCTCCCGATGATGACTGGGATCCAGGCAGAAGGGTCAGCCCCGGTTGTCCGGGCGATCAAGGGTGATCTCCCCGAGGTAGTGCCGGATGAAAATCCTGAGACAATAGCAACAGCCATCCGGATTGGTGCTCCTGTGAACGCAGAAAAGGCGCTTCGGGCGATCCGGGAGACCGGAGGCCTTGCCGAATCCGTCACCGATGCAGAGATCCTCTCAATGCAGAGGGATCTTGCACGGTTGGAGGGGATCGGGGTTGAACCTGCATCTGCGGCATCGGTTGCAGGGATAAAGAAACTGGTAGAGATGGGTGTGATCGATCCGGATGAACGAATCGTATGTGTCGTGACAGGCCACCTGCTGAAAGATCCAGAGACGGTGATTCAACAATGCAGTCCACCAACCGAGATAGATGCCACCTTACCTGCCTTGCTCTCTGCCTTGCAGCTCTGATCCTGGCATCGCCTGCTTTTGCGCAGAATGCTACGTTCTCGATTAATGAGAACGCCAGTAGCTACTCTGCTTCAGTGGAAATAACTGATACAGATAGCTACCAGTTCACAAAACCCGGGTACCTTGGTGAGGCAGTTCCTATCTCCGTCCGTGAGATACGGGTTATGGGTGTTCATGGCGAGGTCTCCTATGATGAGCAGAGGAATTCTGTGATCACCTTTCCAGAGGGAGATTATCTCATCTCATATGAAGGGGATCTGGATGGCAACTCGTTCTCTGCTCTCTTCAAAACACCCTATAATGTCACCATCTCTCTGCCGGGAGTCTATTTTGTAGATAACCCGCTGCTTGGATATGTCAGCCAGGGGGGAAGTGTGCTTGTCGGGGAGAACCAGACAACCATCCTCTGGGAGAGTACCCGGTATGCTGAGATCAGGTTTTATGACGAACTGCGGCTTTTTATACTCTCTGTATTTGGGTCGATCTGGGTTGTATTTATGATCATCCTGCTCTTTGGCTACTACTCGATGAGGGCAGCATCCAGGAGGGAGTAGCCACTCTCTCTTTTTGTTTTTCAGTTCTTCCTCATTCTGTTCTATTTTTGAGGGGATTGTGGCGTAAGAGTTAAAAAAAAGGTTAGAGATCGATTCCAAACTTCTCTGCATTTCTATCGGCGATCGCCTGGATTTTTGCGATCTCCTCTTCATTTTTCTTTGGCTTGAAGAGGTGGCGGAACCGTTTTTGGACAGAGAGATATTCTTCGACCGGTTTTCGTTTGACCTTCTTAGCCTTCTTCACAACACCATCGAGCATCTCGTAGTTGACCCAGAGTCCTGTCTCAACCGCCAGCTTTCCGACCTCAAGGGTCTTACTCCCCTCAAAACCCCATCCAGTGCAGCAGGGGGCATGCACCTGGATGTAGCATGCGCCCGGTGTGTTGACTGCTGTTTCGACCTTCTTCATGAGATCGGTCGGGTATGCCATGGTTGCTGTTGCAACATAGGGTGCACCATGGGCAGCAAGGATCGCGGGAACATCCTTCTTCTGATGCTTGTTCCCCATGGAACAGGATCCTGCCGGGCTTGTTGTTGTGCTGGCATCAAAGGGTGTTGCACCGGATCGCTGGATGCCGGTGTTCATGTACGCCTCATTGTCATAGCAGATATAGGTGATATCGTGGTTCCGCTCAAAGGCGCCAGAGAGGCAGAGCATCCCGATATCAACCGTTGCTCCGTCCCCTCCGATGATAATGACCTTCTCCTTCCTTCCCTGTCTTTTAAGTGACGCTTCGACTCCGGAGGCAACCGCACTTGCATTCTCAAAGAGCGAATGAATCCATGGAACCTTCCAGGCAGTCTCAGGGTAGGGTGTCGAGAAGACCTCAAGGCAGCCGGTTGGTGAGACGACGATGGTGTTTTCACCTGCCCCTTTCAGGATCATCCTGACTGCACTTGCTGCTCCGCACCCTCCACAGGCACGGTGGCCGCACTCGAACAGCTCTAATGTTTTATCAACCATTTACAACAACTCCTCGCGCAGTCCATAGAACATATCGCCTGATCCCTTCTCGGCAAGATCCACGATTGCTTTGATATCCTTCTTCCGGATGTCCCGTCCTCCGAGGCCGAGGATGTAATCGTAGACATCGATTGATGAGCCATAGAGTGCGTCTTTTACCTCAAGTGCAACTGCACCTTTTGATCCAAGAGAGACATTCTTGTCAAGGACAGCAACGGTTTTGATATGGGAGAGAGCGCTTGCAATCTCCTCGTCAGGGAATGGCCTGTAGCAGCGGATCTTCAGGAGCCCGACTTTTTTGCCGTCAGCCCGCATCTCGTCGATTGCGTCCTTGACGGTTCCGCAGATTGAGCCCATCGCAATGATGGCTGTCTCTGCATCTTCAAGCTTGTACCCCTCGATGAGTCCGGAATAATCTCTTCTGAACTGTTCGCCAAAGAGGGCGCCATATTTCCGGATCGCCTCTTTTGTACGGAGCATCGCCCGCTGGTTTTCGTACCTGAATTCAAGGTAGTAATCCGGCGTTGCGTACATTCCAAACGATATCGGGTCCTTTGCATCGAGTTTCTGGTATGGGTTGAATGCCGGGAGGTAGGCATCGACCTCTTCCTGTGATGGCATATCAACCGGCTCGTAGGTGTGGGTAAGGATAAACCCGTCGAAACAGACGAAGGCCGGGAGGAGGATGTCGTGGTCCTCACAGACTCTGTATGCCAGGATGTGGAGATCAAGTGCCTCCTGGTTGTCTTCTGCATAGAGCTGGATCCATCCTGAATCACGGAGTGCGATTGAGTCCTGTTGATCATTCCAGATTGAGAGCGGGGCGCTCATAGCCCGGTTTGCAATCGTCATCACGATCGGAAGGCGCATCCCTGCAACATTGAAACAGACCTCAAACATCAGGGCAAGCCCCTGTGAGGTGGTTGCCGAATAGGTACGCGATCCTGCAGCAGATGCACCCAGGCAGGCAGAGAGTGCTGAGAACTCACTCTCGACACAGATGTATTCCGACTGCAGGCGACAGTCTGCAACCATCTGGGCGAGCGCCTCGACGATATGGGTCTGGGGAGTGATTGGGTATGCGGCGATCACTTCCGGACGGCAGAGCCTTGTTGCCTCAGCAACTGCGTGTGATCCCTCTAGTATCTCTTTCATTATTTCTCCTCCTTTTCCATTGTGATCGCATCTCCTGGACACTCTTCTGCACAGAGGCCGCAGCCTTTGCAGTAGTCGAGATCGGGAATATACTCTTTTTCTCCCTTCACTTCGATACAGCCTTCAGGACAGATCAGCGAACAGATCCCGCACCCGGTACACGTATCCTTTTCAAAGATCGGGTAGAAGACCCGCCATGAACCTGTTCGATTGTCACGACCTTTACCGGGACGAGCAGTGCATCCGATATTGAGCGGCATTATGCGCTGCCTCCTTTAATCATCTCATATGCCCTTTGCGAGGCCTTGATATTCGTGTCGGCGAGCTTGCCTTCGAATCGTCCGCGAAGTGCGTCTTCCAGTGCGGAAAACTCAATCTCACCGGTTGCTGCGGCAAAAGCACCCATCAGAGCGGTGTTTGTGATCGGAAGCCCGATCTCTTCGAGTGCGATTTTGGTTGCATCGATTGTAATTGTCGAAACACCCTCAGGAGCAGAATAGCCGCCGGTTTTTTCCGTATTGATAATGGCAATTCCTCCCGGTTTCATTCCTGCAAAGACATTGATGTCCGCAATCAGCGTGCTGTCCTGCACGATGATGTAGTCAGGTTCGTACACCTGGCTTCGGAGCCGGATCTTCTCGTCACTAAACCGAACAAACGCCTGCACCGGAGCGCCACGTCGTTCGACACCAAAAGCAGGAAAAGCCTGGGCAAAGACTCCGCCCTGAAATGCGGCAACTGCGATGAGTTCTGCCGCGGTGACGGAGCCCTGTCCTCCTCTTCCATGGATGCGTAATTCTCTCAAGAAAAACCCCATATAATCTTACACGATTAATCATATATAATTACGGCATGGGGGATTCAAAATCGGTGAATGACTTTTCAGATCATATCAAAAATGACCGGGATTCCAAGAATCTCTCTATTTCCTCCGGCAATATCCCGTGCAATCATTGAGAGGCCGCGTGCTGCTGCCCATTCGTCATAGATGGCAATTTCACGTCCAATGAGGGATTGCACCTCGTCTGCAATGACGGGGGCGCAGGATCCTGCAAGTGCCACCCGGGCATCTTTTGCAAGGAGGAGCATGGATGCAATCTCCATTGCAGCAAAGAGTGCGACAGTCTTCATCTGAAGATCTTCCGGCATGGTAGAGCTGACCCCCGCCTGCATGAAAGCCTCGTTTGCGGTCTGCTGGTGGCTATCGATCCGCCGTATTGCATCGACATCAAGTGCGCCGTGCCTGGTTCCCGGTGCAAAGATGCAGGCATCGAATGCCCCGATAATTCTCCCCTCTCTCACAAGGAGGGTGACGGTATTGGAACTGGTATCGGAAACGACGAAGGTATCCCCCAGATCATGTGAAACAAGGTAGGCGATCCCGATCTTCTCAGGACTCGTCTGATGTGAATATATTTTGAATCTTGGATCGGTATCTGATCCACGGTGAATCCCAGGTATTGCAACTGCCGGGATGCCGGATCCCGCGACCTCGTCAAAGACCTTCGTGCCTCCGCCGACATGCTCGCCTGCTCCCTCCCGGGTTACAATACCGCGGTTTGTGAGTCTTTGAACCGGGGTGATCGCGGTGAAATTATCTCCCATCGAGTAACAGAGTGCGATCCCCTCTATCTCGTCAAGGGGGGAGAGCCGTTTGAGATCATGGATCGTAAAGGATCTCGCCTCACTCCGGCTCATTTTAAACTCAGCGGTCTCAGATGCAAACCGGATTGCTGTTGTTCCGTGATCGATGCCGATGAACATACCGGTACTTAATTGTCTACCTAACCTATTAGTGTATAATGTTCAGTGTCGTGACCGGTGGTGCCGGATTTATCGGATCTCATCTTGTTGATACGCTGGTTGAGCGGGGAGATCGTGTATGTGTGATCGATTCGCTCTCAGCAGGGAGCCGTGAGCATATCAAAGGGCATATCGATTTGGGAAAGGTTGAGTTGATCGAAGCCGATCTCCTCTCGGATGTCTGGCAGGGTTCGTGCAGGGGAGCAGACCGGATCTTCCATCTTGCCGCCGATCCCGATGTACGGGGGAGTGCGGCACATCCGTTCTCAGTATATGAGAATAATGTCACTGCCACTATCCGTGTCCTTGAGGCGATGCGGGAGCACCAGATACCTGAGATCGTCTTCACCTCCACATCAACTGTCTATGGCGAGGCATCGGTGATCCCAACACCTGAGGAATATTCGCCGATGGTGCCGATCTCGGTTTATGGTGCAAGCAAGCTCGCGTCTGAAGCGATGATCTCGTCGTACTGTCACACCTACCAGATGAAAGGATCGGTCTTCCGGTTTGCTAATATCATTGGTCCCCGGAGCAACCACGGGGTGATCTTTGACTTTATCAGGAAACTCAAGAGTAACCCGGAGCAGCTTGAGATCCTGGGTGACGGAACCCAGACCAAATCTTATCTCTCGGTTGCTGCCTGCGTTGAGGGGATGATCTATGCCTCAGAGCATGGCCCCAATCTGTATAATGTCTATAATATCGGATCAGATGACTGGATCGATGTCGTCTCGATAGGAGAGATCGTTGTCTCAGAGATGGGGCTTACTGATGTCGAATTCGCCTTCACCGGAGGGGATCGAGGCTGGGTCGGAGATGTCCCGAAGATGCTCCTCTCTGTTGAGAGGATTCAGGGGCTTGGATGGAAGCCGGGTATTGGATCTGAGAGGAGTGTCCGTGAGGCCGTCCGGGCGGGGTTATCAGAATTGTGATCGTATCGGTGACTTTGATTTGTTGTGATCGTATGGGGACAGACACAAAGGAAGGGATGGAGAGGTGAACATAAGAGAAGAGATCAACAGATTTGCAGAATGTGATGCCGTCATTATTTCACATCATGCACGAGTCAGGATGTTTGAGAGGAATATTTCAACTGATGATCTTCAATCAATTATTCGGGGTGGGGAGATCATTGAGTCATATCCCGACGATGATCCATGTCCAGCTGTGCTCATACTTGGTTTTATACGTGAAGACGCATATCATCTAGTACTGGGGATTTGTGAAGATCATCTCCGGGTTATTACAACATACAATCCGGATGAAGGGTCCTGGATAGATGCACGAACAAGGAGGAGAGAAGGTTGATTCCAGAGAGATGCACGTTTTGTAAAGGAACTCTGCATGAAGGAAAGACTGAGTTTATTGCCAGAGTAGCAGATGAGATCGTCGTTATCAGGGATGTCCCGGCATGTATCTGTGATCGCTGTGGTGAAGCGTATTATACCATTGAAATCTCGAAAAAGATTGATCTGGTGATGAAGGATGTGCATAATGGCCGGCTCTGTTGCAGACCTCTTGCAGCAGGTGAAGTTGAACTGACTAGTTAGTAATCTGATCCATGAAGCGATCAATCCCTATCTGGATTAATGCACGATCTCTTGGTATGGTGGACGAGAGATATATGATATCAGAATACGCTGGAGGCTGAAGAAGATACAATGTCCGAATACATGCTCTCAATTACTATCAGGAAACTTGATGAAGGGGGATACCTGGCAACAAGTGACACTATTCAGGGTCTTATTGCTCAGGGTAGAACAATCAGTGAAACTATGGAGATCGCCCAGGATGTCGCCCGTAAACTGATAGAATCATATCTTGAACATGGCGATCCCCTGCCGGAGCATCTTGTTTCTTCAACAAAATTAATTAAAAATGTCAAGATTCCCGTTACGGTAACGGTATAACCAAATGATCAAGCTTCCTTCAATACCGGCCCGCGAAGTTATCCGAAAGTTAAAAGTTACCGGTTTTGTATTTGATCGACAGGCAAAAGGGAGCCATGAGATATGGTATAACCCCGTCACGAAACGAAGAACTGTTGTTCCAAATCATTCAGGTATGGATATTCCAAAAGGAACTGTGCGGGCGATCATTCATGAAGCTGGGTTGACTGTAGAGGAATTTGTACGATTATAACCTAACTTTGCCATTAACAAGAAATAAATTTGTTCTTAGTGATGTTTGTATCGACAAAAATGCAAACAAAACTAAGAACTAATCAGGTTGAGCCGAATGAGAATATATCCTTTCCTATCGGCACCCTTCTCCTCATTGAAA
>WPCG01046715.1_pt1 | contig 58075 bp, 48 predicted proteins | sample 5403311 | NCBI WGS metagenome assembly WPCG01 (sample SAMN12869467, study PRJNA574797) | sludge metagenome | isolation source: wastewater treatment of Control | place: China:Beijing | collected 2019-05-17
CGTCGGTACCATGCTCCTTCAGTTTGAATGCTTTTTCAAACATATATTACCTCCTCAGGTTATATTTCTCTCTCAGGGAGAGAACATCTCTCTCGTTAGAATATCACGAAGAATACCACATATCAACATAAATCTTAGTGATAGTGCATACAATATATAATATTTATAGAGATATGATTAAAGATTCACTTCTTTCTAATCAAAACTCATACAGGCAGGCGAAGGTGAAATTTGCCTGACATTCGGGTTAGACCTTAGTGGAATTGCTTCTCGTTGACACTTGCTGGCTATGCTCGTATAATTCTTTAGATGAAAAAACTAATATGAATATATAAGTAAACTTAGAGAAACAGGGAAGTAGAATGTATAAAAAAGTTGATAGCAGTTTGGATTTTGTCCCGCGTGAACTGGAAGTGCTGGATTTTTGGAAGAAACACGATATAGTTGACAAGTCATTGTCTCAGCGCAAAGGAAATGAGATTTATTCTTTTTACGAAGGGCCGCCTACCGCGAACGGAGAGCCGCATGCCGGCCATGTTCTGACTCGGGTTATTAAAGACTTGATTCCCCGCTATCGTACTATGAAAGGCTACTATGTTCCACGCAAGGCCGGCTGGGATACACATGGACTTCCGGTTGAGCTCGAAGTTGAGAAAAAACTGGGTCTTAATGGTAAAGAACACATCGAAGAGTTTGGTGTAGCTGAGTTTATAGCCGAGTGTAAAGAGAGCGTTTGGAAGTATCTGAGTGAATGGGAAGAGATGACTGAGCGCGTAGGTTTCTGGGTTGACATGGAAAATGCATATGTTACCTATGAAAACGACTACATCGAATCGGTCTGGTGGGCGCTTAAGGAGATCTGGGAAAAGGATCTTATCTATAAAGGTCACCGTGTTGTGCCATATTGTCCGCGCTGCGGGACAGCCCTCTCCAGCCATGAAGTTGCCCAGGGCTACAAAGATGTAACTGAGACCTCCATATATGTGCGCATGCCTGTAGAAGGGGAGGATAACACCTACTTTGCTGTCTGGACGACAACGCCCTGGACCCTGCCTTCAAACGTGGCACTTTGCGTTAACGCAGATGAAGAATACGCCCTGGTTGAAGTCGCAGGTTGTCCCGAACACGACACAGCTGCCAGCCGCTATTATTTGGCAACAGCCCTGATAGAAGAAGTTTTCGGTGAAAATGCCAGGCTTATCCGCACCATGCCCGGAAGTGAATTGTTGAATAAACGCTATACTCCGATTTTCGACTACGCCGACCAGCTGATCAAAGATCAGCAGAGTGCCTTTTATGTTGTCGCTGATCCCTACGTAAACCTTGATGACGGAACAGGAATAGTCCACATCGCACCGGCTTTTGGTGAGGACGATGCCCGTCTCGGGCGCAAACATAATCTGCCCCATATTCAGTTGGTGGATCTGGAAGGCAAGCTGACTGCAGAGACAGGTGAATTTGCAGGTGTTTTTGTCAAAGATGCTGACCCGAATCTTATTAAAGATCTCGATGAGCGTGGCCTGCTATTATTCAGCAAGGATTTTGATCACAACTATCCTTTTTGTTGGCGCTGCGATACAGCCTTGCTTTACTATGCCCGTTCAGGCTGGTTCATCGCCATGACGAAAGTACGTGATGAACTTATCGAAAACAATAAAAAAATCAATTGGATCCCCAAGAACATCGGTACAGGTCGTTTCGGCAATTTCCTTGAAAATGTTGTCGACTGGAATCTCTCACGTGAGCGCTATTGGGGCACGCCCCTGCCCATCTGGGAATGCGAATCCTGCAATGCGGAACATTGTGTCGGATCTTTAGAAGAACTGCACTCTTTGGCGCCTGAAGTGCCTGTAGATATTGAGCTCCATAAACCCGGTATTGATCAGGTTCATTTTGCCTGTAAAGAATGCGGTGGCAAAATGACGCGTGTACCGGAAGTGATCGACTGCTGGTTTGACTCCGGAGCCATGCCTTTCGCCCAGTACCACTATCCTTTTGACAATAAGGAAATCTTCGATGCTAGTGCTCCGGCTGACTTCATCTCCGAAGCCATCGACCAGACCCGCGGCTGGTTCTATACCCTTCATGCCATCAGCACTCTTCTCTTTGACCGCCCGGCCTACAAAACATGTTTGGTTATGGGCCACGTGCTTGACGGTGAAGGAGTCAAGATGTCCAAGCACATCGGCAACGTCATCCACCCCAGTGACATATTTGCTTCAGAAGGTGCAGACGCTACTCGTTGGTCATTTTTCACCACCAGTCAGCCCTGGCTGCCGACAAGATTTTCAGAAGAAACGGTAAACGAAGGCAAGCGCCGTTTCATGGGCACCCTGTGGAATACCTATGCCTTCTTCGTGCTTTACGCCAATATCGATAATTTTGAACCGCAGAATTACTATAAGGCTGAATACGTTTCAAAACGTACAGTCATTGATCGCTGGATCTTGAGCCGGCTCAACAGCCTGATTAAAAATGTTGATAAACGCCTGGAAAGAACCGACATCACGGGCTCATCACGCTGTCTGCAAGTTTTTCTGGACGAGCTCTCAAACTGGTATGTCCGCCGTTCGCGTGAGCGATATTGGGGACCTGAAATGGATGACGACAAAATTGTTGCCTATCTGACCTTATACGAAGTCCTGGAGAAACTGGTTCGCCTGATTGCTCCTTACACTCCGTTTATTTCGGAAATGATTTACCAGAATATTGTTGTCGGACATCTGGATTCTGCGCAGGAAAGTGTTCATTTTGAAGACTATCCTGAGCCAGATGAGTCTTTAATCGATGAAAAACTTGAAAGCGATATGGATCTACTGCTTGACCTCGTAGGTCTGGGTCGTGCCGCACGCAACACTGCACAGCTAAAGATCAGACAGCCTCTGGCTAAAGCCATAGTTGTCGGGGGCAGGGAGCTGCCGCTTGATCTGATAAATCTTCTTAAAGACGAATTGAACATTAAGGATATCGAGTTTGGCGCTGAGGCTTCCGAACTGGTTGACTATGAATTTAAACCCCAACTCCGCACTCTGGGTAAGCGTATGGGGAGCGACCTTAATAAAGCACGTGAGTTGATTCCGGAACTGCCGGGGCGCGCAACTATGGAGGCGATTAAGCGGGGAGAAAGCATTGCTTTGGACGTTGACGGCACAGTTTACGAATTGACAGAAGAAGATCTTCTGTACACTGAGGTGCCTGTTGCCGGTTATGTAACAGAAAGCGAAGGCGCTTTGACCGTAGCTTTGCAGACAGAGTTGACAGAAGAGCTGATCGAAGAAGGTTTTGTGCGTGAAATAGTCAGCAAGGTGCAGTCAATGAGGCGCGAGATTAATTTTGAAGTAACAGACAGAGTAGATCTCTTCGTCGCTGCTAATGAAAAAATGACGGACCTGGTCAAGCGCTGGCAAGAAGAGATCAGTGAAGAAGTTCTCGCTGCGAGTCTGACTTTCTTCTCCACTGAAGACGAATTGCCACAGGATGCGCAAAACAAAGTGTGGGATATAAATGGTGAAGAGATGTGCTTCGCCCTGCGCTGTTCAGAACAAAAGAAATAGCTTATGACTAAGGAAAATCCCAGGACGCAGAGAGACCGGCTCCTTACAATGGTGCAGGGAGCCGTTATCGCGTCCATTTATATGGTGGCAACCTTTTTAACTTCGGCCATCAGCTTTGGCATGATACAGTTCCGTATATCAGAAGCACTGGCGGCCTTAGCCATACTTTTTCCCGGAGCGTCCATCGGCCTTTTTACAGGCTGCCTTCTGGCGAATCTGCTTAACCCGGCCAGCTTTGGAATCGTGGATATATTGGGCGGTAGTGTTGCCACAGGTGTTGCTGCCTTGCTGACATATCGTCTGGGACGCAGCTACCGAAAGAAACTGCGATACTACCAGCAAAGCAAGGAAGCGGAAGACCGCCCCGGCATGATCTCCCGCCTGATACCCTTGACGATGCCGGTAATAATCAATGCTCTGATTGTAGGTGTATATTTACCTTTTTTAATCCAGGGGACAGAGCCGACTCCGGCGGTAGTATTACTGTCGGTGCTTTCTATTTTTATCTCGCAGGCAATAGCTGTCTATGCTCTCGGTCTGCCCTTGCTGCTTGCCATGGAGCGTACCCCGGCTGCCCTTGACGCAATAAAATAACGAGGAATAGAGTGCCACATTATTTTGAACCAAAAGAAAATGCCCCGCATTCATATCAAAAAATAGATGCTGAATTTGAGGGGGTAAATTTTACCTTCATTACGGATTCACATGTTTTCTCGCGTGAAGCTGTTGATACCGGCAGCTCGCTGCTGATTTCAACTATTCTGGCACAGGAAAAGAACAGAAAACAGCGTCTGCTGGATTTGGGAACTGGGATAGGGGTAGTCGGCATAGTGCTGGCTAGCTTACGCCCGGCTTTTGAACTGGTCATGTCTGATGTCAACAGTCGCGCTCTGGCTCTGGCAAAGAAAAACGCAGTAGGACTAAAACAGAATAAACCGGAAATTGTTCTTTCGGATGGCCTTGAGAACATAAATGGAGACTTTGATCTGATAGCTCTCAACCCACCGATTCGCGCTGGCAAGGATACCGTTTACCGCCTTTATCAAGAAGCTGCCGCTCATATGACGCCGGTTGCTGCTCTCTATGTAGTGATCCGTGTTAAACAGGGTGCCAAGTCCACTCAAACGGAGTTGGAGCGTTTGTTTATGCAAGTTGAGGTGCTTGAAAGATCTAAGGGCTACCGGGTACTTCGCGCCAGCATGCCAAGGTGATAAGATAAGATAAGTCTCTCTTATCTTGAAGGAGGATGTAATCATGTCTGTCATATCAATCACAGCTTTGGGTCAGGATAGTCACCGCTTTGTTCTTGAGATAGAGAAAGCCGAGGGCAGGCCTCTACTGCTGGGAGGGATCGAGATTTTTGGAGCTCCTGCGCTGGCCGGCAACAGTGACGCAGATGTAGTCTTACATGCCCTATGTAACGCTGTCTCCGGACTCTCTGCCCAGCCAATTCTCGGCAAAAGAGCAGATGAGCTCTGTGCTGCCGGTATACGTGATAGCAAGATTTATGTGCGTGAGGCTCTGGCTACTTTGTCCAATATAAGGCTGGTGCATCTATCTTTTGCTATCGAGGCGGCCAGGCCCTACCTCTCTGATAGCATACCTGCCATGCGTGAATCTATTGCTTTGCTGGTTGATTTGCCTCCGACTTCGGTTGCGATCACAGCGACAAGTGGAGAAAACCTGACTCCCTTTGGTCGCGGGGAAGGCATTCAGTGCTTCTGTCTGGCTTCTGCTGAAAAGACCATAGTAGACTGATTAATCTCCGTTCAATAGTTACAAATAAGAAACAAATCGGTAAAAAGCGAACATAAGCTCTTTATTTCCCCTTAAATTTCCTCTATAATGTAAAAGCGAACAAATATTCTGAAAGGTAGGGGAATATGCGTGCCATTTTGCATTCCGATTTAAATTGCTTTTTCGCCAGCGTTGAAGAACTGTACCATCCTGAACTGGCACGCGGTCCCATGGCTGTTTGTGGTGATCCGGACAAGCGCCATGGTATCATTCTGGCGAAAAATGAACAGGCTAAGCGCCTTGGTGTTAAAACCGGAGAAGCTATCTGGGAAGCTCGGCAAAAATGTCCTGATCTGACCTTGCAGCCGGCTCATGGCTATCTCTATGTACGCTACTCAGACTTAGTTCGTTCTATATACGAGGAGTATACAGACCTAGTTGAGCCCTATGGCTTGGATGAATGCTGGCTGGATGTAAGCGATAATCTGCAACCACCTGTCCAAATTGCTGAGGAAATACGTCGTCGAGTGCGAGAAGAGCTGGGCCTTACTGTTTCTATCGGCGTCAGCTACAACAAAGTTATGGCTAAGCTTGGCAGTGATTACAAGAAGCCGGACGCAGTCACCATCATAAAGCCGCAGGACATCGGGACCATGGTCTGGCCTTTGCCTTTGTCCGCTCTTTTCTATTGTGGACCGCGTACTGCTCGTAAATTGGCGCGCATAAATATACGAAGTATCGGAGATTTAGCCCAATGTGAAGTCGGCTATATTCAAAAAGTGTTGGGGAAGAACGGCCTGGGTTTGTGGAACTTTGCCAATGGTGTTGATTCTTCAGAAGTACGGCTTTCCGGAGAGCGGGAAGATATCAAATCAGTGGGTAACAGCACGACCCTTCCTGCTGACTTACACAACAGGGATGAAGTAAAGCGAACTTTTCTGCGCCTGGCTGACAAGGTGGCATCACGTTTGCGTAAGGCAAAGATGGTATGCCGCGGTGTGCAGATTTATGTACGTGATACTGAGCTGTTGTCAATAGAGCGACAGAGCAAATTATATATATCAACCTGTGTGACCGGGACTTTGTACAAACAGGCCATGCAATTGTTTGACGAGCACTATTTCTGGCAGCGACCGATTCGTTCCCTGGGTTTGAGGGCCATAGATCTGGTGGATGTGGAAGAAGATCGTCAAATCTCCTTTTTGATGGAATTTAAAGAAGAGGAGCGTTGGCGTGAGGCTGAAACTGCTATAGATAAAGTCCGTGAGCGTCATGGTAAGGAAGTTGTTACACGGGATTTCCGCTATTGCCGGGGTTCGGATAATCATGCGGTGGCTTCAGAACTATATCATTCCAAAGACAAGACAGGCGGTTTAGCGGATAAGCATGTCATGCCCCTGGGCTTTCAGGCTCTCAATGAATGAAGGAGGCAGATTAATGTTAAGACGGGTTTATATTGATGTTCTGGCCCAATTTCACGCGGGGCGCGTACGACCTGTCAGCCTGACTTTAGAAGACGGGCGTCAATATGTAATAGATCGTGTAACAGATGTCAGACGGGCGCCATCCAAATCAGGCGGTGCCGGCTTGCGTTATACCTGTGTGATTCTGGAGCGTGAAGTAGCACTTTATTTTGATGAGTGGGAAAATGTCTGGTGGTATGATGGCCGAAAGGGAGGAAATCCGGCCTAGCTGGTCAGGCTAATTCGAAACAGCGCATCCCAGGAGATAATCTGCTCTTCCATTGTAGTGAGTTCTTGCTTTAGGAAGGCCATCTCTTCGGCACTCGGGAGGGGACTTCTCGGTCCGTCTGTCCAAACAGGCAGGGGGACAGAACGATAGACGTGTAAAAGGGCATAGGCAGCTCTGTGAAATCTTCGTGGATCCAGATCTCGTATTCCAGCAAAAAAATCTTCTATTTTGCCGAAGATCACAGCACGGGGCAAAGCACTGATTACTGTCTCTACATCAGTTAAGCCCGGTTCATTGTTTGAAATCAGATCCTGAGAAGAAGAAATGTTTCTCAGATATACCCGCATTTCCCGGTAGAGGGCGTAGCCGTGCTTGGTAAAGGTAAGCTGCTTCGCGCCGCTGATTATTAGCAGAAGTCCGGGAAGAAGCAGGATGAGAGGCCAGCCCGTCCTGGTATAAGTACTGAGCAACAAAGCAAGAACGACATCAAGTAGTCCTAAGATTTGGAAGCTTAAACGCTTGAATACAGTTAGAATTCTATTTACCCAGCCCAGTTGACGAAAGTCATTCAGGACCAACTCCTGAAAAGATTTGTAACGTTCCTGAAAGTCACGATGCTTTTGCAGGCCTCGTGTTTCACGTCTTAGTTGTTGCGCAGCCAGGACAGGATTAGGATCTTCAGTCGGATCAAAGAGCCACTGTAAAAGATAGGCTTCCCAAGCGGTAAAGTTGGAAAAGTCATCTCTGCCGGGATAATTCCAGACAATAATCTCATCCTCCCAGGTTAGTTCCCGTTTTGTCATCAAACTGAGCAGGCTGCTTAGGATGTCGCGCCCATCATTTTTTTTATCCATTAATATTTTCAGATACACCTCCGGTGTCAGGGCTATTTCCAGAGAGTGATCACGTTTGCTGTGGAGCCAGGGTAAGCGACGAAAGAAGGCGATAAGCAACCAAATTGAAAAACTGAAAATGCTGGAGATAATTATAATAGGTTGCAAGAATTGACGCATGCGCGCACGGTTGTGCAGTGAATTGATTTGCCCCCGAGCTTCCTCCAAACGTTCCGGTATAGGCTTTTGGCTCGTCGTATCCGTCAGTGTGGAAAAAGCGCTTCGGGGCGCCGTGAGCAGAAGCGCTGTCTTGCTTTCCACTGTAAGTTGTCCCTGAGAGCGATACATAATGGAGTTCTCAGTTTTATTCAGCTCAATAAAGGGGGTAGAAGAAATCGTTACGGATTTCATATCTTCAATGGATAAATTAGCTGGCAGCTGAACAGACCACTCCGCAAAAGCTGCTACAAGGCCCACGGGAAGAGATGACATGGGCCCTTCCATTATGGCCAGGGTGTCTCGCTTAGCAACTCCACGGTTCCATTCATAGGAAATGTGGATATTGTGCTCACCGGGGCCGAGGGGAAGATTCAGTGTCAATCTGGTTTCTCTCAGAGTAGAGCTGCTGCGATAAGAGAAATTCTGGGCAATAGTTTCGTCATAAGCCGGAATAGATACAAAATTTTCACTTGTATCAGAGCCGAAGTATTCCAATGTTTGCAGTTGGGAGTTGCCTTCTGTCGGATTACGCAATACCAGAGGAAGTTGTTCTATGTTATTCAATACGGTGAAACTAATCGTTTCGTCGACAAGTACACGACCGTCCTGTAAGAGTCGAACGTTAACGGAGTCGCGATTAAAGACCAGATCCTGTGAGCTGTCAGAGCTCGCCTGCGAAGTGAAGCCAATACCAAGAAAAACGGATAGGAAAACAAGAGACAGGATAAAAAAAAGAAATAATCCGTCCCTGAATATTTGTTTTTTAGCCCCATGCCTCAGCTCCACATGATCTCCTTCTTTTAGCTTGCAGGCAACTGTCTGCAATTAAGACTAATTCATATACTATGATATAACAGTTTCAGCATTTTTTTCTATTGCTACATTTACTTTAGAAACACTTAAGTGGGCAGTCAGTTGACCTTAAAAAAATCATAACGTATACTGTGTTTTGTTGTAGATCAAAAGGTTTGCACAGATTACACTGTGAGGGGAGTTGATTTAATTTGGCTGAAATTCGTGTCAAGGACAACGAAACCCTGGACAGTGCATTGAGGCGTTTTAAGCGTTCGTGTGCTCGTTCAGGCGTTCTGGCTGAAGTACGCAAGCGCGAATATTACGAAAAACCAAGCGTAAAGCGGAAGAGAAAGTCTGAAGCTGCACGCAAGCGTAAGCGCTAAAAAGCCTTTAGCTTGTGGAGGACAGGTTCGCCGAATAGCCGGCGAACCTTTTTTTTTAAATGAGAGAGATGCATACATTATCAGAAAAAACCAGAAAGGAAATACTACGTTGGCTCAAGCCCTTGGCCTGGCAGGTAAAAGTTGAGCGTGAACCTCAACTATGGGATACCCTGCTTAAGGCACGGGGACTTGGCAAGGCAAGTGTGCGCGATAATTTCTTCAATCCTGAAGAGATTACCTTTCACGATCCTTTTCTTTTTCGCGACATGCAAAAAGCCTGTGACCTGCTTGCAGAATGTATCCGAGCGGACAAAAAGGATTTTCTGATTTTTGGAGATTATGACGCTGACGGCTTCTGTGCTACCGCAATCTTATATCGTTATTTCCGTGCAATCGGCATTGAACCGCGCATGCTCATTCCCGAACGACTGACAGAAGGCTATGATCTCAATCCGGACCAGGTAGCGACCATTCTGGAGGATCCTCCCCATCTTCTTATTACAGTTGATTGCGGGACAAATGCTGATGAGTCGGTAGAAGCTCTCTTGGAAGCCGGTGTGTCCGTAATCATTAGTGACCATCATCAGGCTCTTAAGCTCCCGGACCGTACACTGTGCCCATATATAAATCCTATTATTGAAGACGAGAGTTATCCCTTTCCCTTTCTGAGTGGCGCCGGTGTAGCGTTGAAACTTGCACTGGCCTTTTCGAAATACTATCCGGTCCCTCTCGAGACAATTGATACACTCTACACGCTGGCAGCAGTTGCAACTGTTGCTGATATAATGCCGCTTGATAACGAAAACCGTCATCTGGTGTGGCGCGGTGTTCAGATTTTTCCGGAGGCTGCTCCGCTAGGTTTGCTTCAGATCGCTCAGGAGCGTGAAATCAACAGCCAACTTTTTTCCTTTCATATCGGACCGCGCCTAAATGCTGCCGGCCGTATGGGAGAAGTAGATGTAGCGCTTGATCTTTTGCTAAGTGAAAATACTGCGGAGGCGAAAAGATTAGCGGACCGGCTGGAAAACTTGAATCAGCAACGCAAAAGTATAGAGGATGATATTTTTGCAAAGGCAATCATTCAACTTGAAGATGAATATGCAGATAAAAAGCCTCCGTTTGTGATAGTTCATGGAAAGGGCTGGCATCGTGGAGTTCTGGGGATTGTTGCCAGCAGGCTGACAGAACTGTACCGTTGTCCGACACTGGTACTATCCGAGGAGGCTAATATTCTCAAAGGATCCGGACGGTCCTACGCAAACTTTAATCTTTTGGCTTCTCTGGATTTCGCAGCTGAGCACCTGCTTCAGTACGGAGGACATGAACAAGCGTGCGGTGTGCAGCTGGCACCGGACAAAGTCGATGATCTGAAGCAATCGCTGAAAGACTATATTTACAAAAATCCACAGAGTTTAACTGCTCAGCCTTTAGTGGCAGACTGCCTGATGTATCCGAATGAGGTAACTGAGGACCTGATTGAAAAACTGAAAGAATTTGAGCCGTTTGGTCAGGCTAATCCTGCACCACTTTTCATTATTCCAAATCTTTTAATCGAGAAAATCTATACTGTGGGGCAGGGCAGGCATCTACGCTTGAATGTGACCGACGGTTCTTCCTGCAAGCTTAATATGATTGCTTTTAATCTTGGTAACGAGCTTCTCCATTATCAGGTAGGAGACTACATTGATGTTTTGGGCATTCCTGAAATCAATGAATATATGGGTATGCGCAAAGCCCAGGTGAGAATAGACTCAATCAGACCTGCAGATGAAGAATCGATTAACTCTAAGGCCATGGCCGACTGGATAGCAATTCTGGAAATACGCGAAAAAGGGGGCAGACTCGAGGGGATGAACCAATCAGTTTCGCTTTCCGCAGATGTTTTTCCTTTTCTTTGGCAGCTGTTAAATACTATCGGCGGCAAAGAAAGGGAAGGCTTTTCATTTAAACCTTCACGTATGGCACGCTTGCTGCGGGAAGGGTATAATATATACTCTTCAGATCTGTCTTTGCTGCTGGCTTTGTCTGTTCTGGAGGAAGCCGGTCTTATTAGTTTAATGCTGGAAGAAAATGCAGATGCTCTTATGATTTCCACGGACATACCTGAAGAAGCAAAACCCAGACTGCGAGAGACGACCACATGGTTGCTGCTGGACCGGTGTGGAGGAATAAGTGAATGAAAGAAGTCAAAGACAAGGAAAAAATAACAGACGCAATCCCACCGTTAGAGACAGATGCCTACATCGCTCATTCTGACAAGGAAGTGCAGCATATAGCTGAGATCTGGAAAGATTACACGGGCAGGCAGGATGCTTCACTGATCCTGCGCGCCTATGAATATGCCAAAAAAGCCCATTCACATCAGAAGCGTGCTACAGGTGAACCATACATAACGCATCCGGTTGCTGCAACCAAAGTATTACTCGATTTACAACTGGATGACAATACACTGGCAGCAGCCCTTTTGCATGACACGGTCGAAGATACTGATATAACCCTGGAAGATATCAGGAGAGAGTTCGGCCAGGAAGTTATGCAACTGGTTGACGGAGTCACAAAATTATCACGTATTTCTTACTCCTCTCAAGAAGAAGAACAGGCGCAAAACTTCCGCAAGATGTTCCTCGCCATGGCGAAAGATATTCGTGTGGTTTTAATCAAGCTGGCGGACCGCCTGCACAATATGCGTACGATGAAGTATAAAGATCCTGACAAACAGATATCCACTGCAAGAGAAACTTTGGATATATATGCTCCTTTAGCGCATCGTTTGGGTATTTATAAAATTAAATGGGAACTGGAAGATCTCAGTCTCAGATATCTGGATCCTGACGCCTACTATGAATTGGTGGGTAATATTGCACAACGTCGCGGAGACCGGGAAAAATACCTGATGGAAATTGTCACAGAGCTGCGCGATCGTATTTTTGAGATGGGTATTGAGGCGGATATTGAAGGCCGTCCTAAGCATTTTTACAGCATCTACCGCAAAATGAAGGCGCAAAAGAAAGACATAGATGAGATTTATGATATTTTCGCAACGCGGGTGATAGTCCCTACAGTGGGTGACTGTTATGCGGTTCTGGGTCTGGTACATGAACTTTATAAACCCATGCCGGGACGATTCAAAGACTATATTGCCATGCCTAAAACGAACGGTTACCAATCCCTGCACACAACTGTAGTCGGAAGCCGGGGTATTCCCTTTGAAGTTCAGATTCGTACAGCTGAGATGCATTACACAGCTGAATATGGAATCGCAGCACACTGGCGATATAAGGAGGGTAGACAGGACCAGAAGGTTACTTCGACTGAAATGCGTCTCAATTGGTTGAGGCAACTGACTGAATGGCAGATCGACACACGGGATGCCTCAGAGTTTATGGCGACTCTGAAGGAAGGCCTGATAACTGATGAAGTCTTTGTCTTTACTCCTCAGGGCGATGTAATTGATTTGCCGGCCGGAGCTGTGCCTGTTGACTTTGCTTACCACATTCACAGTGACATTGGTAACTCAATGTACGGAGCAAAGGTCAACGGACGCATGGTTCCCCTGACCTATGAGCTGCAAAACGGTGATATTGTCGAAATTCTTACTTCAGATAAAGTGCGTGGACCTTCGCGGGATTGGCTTTCCATCATTAAAAGCGGTACAGCCCGCAATAAAATATCAACCTGGTTTAAGCGCGAACGCCGTGATGAAAACATGGTACGGGGCAGGGAAATATTGGAGCGGGAAATAAAAAACGCAGGTTTCTCACCTTCGGATTTACTACATAAAGATATTATAGCTCCTGCGATTAAACGTTATTCTTACAGCACTATAGATGACATCTATGCCGCTATTGGTTACGGCGGTCTTCAAGCAAAGCGTGTAGTACCGCGTCTGCGCGATTCTTATCTACGCACTCTACCGGCGGAAGAGCTGGCAGAGAGAGGCTACATGATTACCGGGCGGGGGCAGATTGTCTACAGTCCTGAACAGATTCTGACCGAAGAAAAGCTGCTAAGAGGCGGAGAAGCAACTGTAATCAGCAAAACAAAAAAGAAGTCTGACACCGACAAGGAAATCCCCGTAAAAGTACAAGGCCTGGATAACGCTTTAGTTAAGTTGTCAAAATGCTGCAACCCGGTACCGGGTGATGCGATTATCGGATACATTACCAGAGGACAGGGTGTAGCGGTTCATAGGATGAACTGTACTAATATACGTCATATTTTGGAAAAATTTGACCGTTCACAGGAAGATGCGGAGCGCGCAGCACGGTTGATAGATGTTTCCTGGATCGACAATAGTTCGCATAGCACTTACCCGGTAGATATTCAAATTATTGCGCGCGACCGCACCCGATTACTGGCAGAAATTTCAGCAGCAATCGCTGAAGAGCATGCATCTGTGCAATCAGCATCCATGTCTTCAGCGAAAGATATCAGCGCTAATATTATGATGACGGTAAATGTCGAAAATCAAGAACAGTTTGACCGTTTGGTTGGACGGATTAAAGCAATTGACAGCGTAGTCAGAGTTACACGCGGCCACAACTCATAAAACGTTGATTGAGACAATAACAACCGGACGACGACGGGTGTAGTCAAAGAGTGCTTTTTGTATCTCGTTCTTGATATTTTTCTCCGTTAATGCGTAGAGTAGCGGTTTGCCACGCTTTATCTGCTTATTGCCCATGTCGTCAAGTCGCTCACGACAAATGTCCACGATATGATGCATCTCACTTGAATAGATAAAACCTCTGGTCTGAATGTCTACTTCACCTAAAATTTCATCTTTTTCCTTGTCCAGTGTCAGGGCAATAGTTACGACACCGTCATCGGCCAGGAGACGGCGGTCGTGCAATACATACTCATCAATGTCTCCCATACCCGATCCGTCAATGGGGATACCTTCACCTTCAGTAAAGCCTGCGAAAGACATACGATCGGGATAAAGTTCCAGGATGTCTCCATTTTTCAAGATCGCAATATTTTCTGATGGCGTTCCCATATCATTGATCAGCTTGGCATGGGTATAAAGCATGCGGTATTCACCGTGGGCAGGAATAAAGAAGTTTGGCCTGACCAGGCGGTTAATCAGCAGTAACTCATCACGGAAGGCATGCCCGGAGGCATGAACGTCAGCTAATGTGTGATAAATAACATCTGCGCCTTTTCGGAACAAGGCATCGATAACCTTATAGATAGCTGTCTCATTACCCGGGATCATTGAGGATGAAAGAACGACAGTGTCACCTGTCATTATCTCAACACTGCGGTGTTCAGAAAAAGCCAGTCTGGTCAAAGCTGCCATAGGTTCACCCTGACTGCCGGTGGTAAGAAGGACCACCTGTTCCGGAGCATAATTATCCAGCTCATTCAGATTAATGATAGTTTTAGGATTGTAATCCAGATACTCCAGTTCAGTAGCCGCAGTAAAAGTATTAAGCATACTGCGGCCAAGGATCAGCACTTTACGGTCATGCTTTTCCGCTGCAGTGATAACCTGCTGTAGGCGCCAAACGTTGGAAGCGAAGGTTGTAATAATAATGCGTCCGTCGGCATTGGCAAAAATCTCGGAGAAAGCGTCTCCGACTCTTGACTCGGACATGGAGTGGCCTTCACGTTCGATGTTCGTGCTATCCGAGACCAGCGCCAGTACTCCTTCGTTGCCAAGTTCCGCAAAGGTGCCCAGATCGATCGGATCACCTTTTATCGGGGTGTAATCTACCTTAAAGTCACCTGTCACTATTACAGTTCCTACAGGGCAGGTAAGCGCTATAGAGGCTGAGTCAGGTACCGAGTGATTGATGTGAATGAAGCGGGCAGAAAATTTACCGGCATCTACAATGTCTCCGGCTTTGACCTGACGCAGATCAGCTTTTAGCAGAAGTTTTTTATTGCGGCTTTCCAGTTTGTTCTCAATCAATTTAATAGTCAGAGGTGTAGCATAAACCGGAACATCGAACTCATCAATGAACCAGGGGATTGCACCGATGTGATCTTCGTGCCCATGAGTTATAAACAAGCCCGTGATTTTGTGACGGTTTTCCCGTAGATAGGTAAAGTCAGGAATGATTACATCAACCCCAAGCATATCGCTGTCCGGAAAGCCCATACCACAGTCAACGATGACGATTTCGTCCTCATATTCAAAAACGGTCATATTCTTACCCACTTCGTGCATGCCGCCTAGCGGAATCATACGTAGTGGACGATCATTTGTTTCACCTGATACATCCGAACCCTCTCGGTAGGGACGTGTCAGATTTCGATCTTTCTTTTTTTTGCGGGAAGATTTTCCCGATGAATTGGTCATAAATTCTCCATATTTCTATTGTTATACGGAAGCCGGTATCAGTGGCTGGCTCCGTTTATTCGTTATTAACACCATACTATGGTATATTTTAAACGCTTTTGTCACAAGTGTATCGTGAAAAGGTCCGAGATAAGAATAAACTCAATATGATTAGAAGGAAAAATCAATCAGGACTTGAAATAACTGCACTTATCATGCTAGAATGCACTTTGTTCGCAAAGAAACAGGAGGAATTGCTGTGCCTAATATTAAATCATCAGAAAGACGCGTTCGTTCCAATGAGCGTAAGGCGGAATATAATAAGAGATTGAAGTCTGAGCTTAAGACAGTGGTTAAGAAGGCTATCAATGCTCAGGAACAGGATCTCGTCAACAAGGACGATGTCGTGAAGCTGGCGCAAAAGAAGATTGACCACGCAGTAAGCAAAGGCATTCTTCATAAGAATACAGCTGCCCGCCGCAAGGCCCGTATTGCAAGAATACAGCCATTGGCTGATTAGCTGTTTTGCTTTTTCAGTCTTCCGGAAATATCTTCGGATGACAAGCTTTGAAGCGCAATAGACCCTGATGAGGGTCTTTTTTGCGTTATTTCCTAAAATTATTATCATGCTATAATTACTGCATGTCTAAGATTGGATGGTACTAACAAATGAAGATAAGCAAGGGATATATAGTCAGCGGAACATTGCTCGGCTTAGCCCTGTCATTAGTTGTTTTTGTCATGGGATACTCCTTCGTAATTTTAAATAATATTCAGTATGAAAATCCTGGAGTGACCATACCGATCGAAACCAACCTGCAAACGGTAGAAGCTCCTGACAATATGAAAGAGGGTATGGAAGTACCTGTTTTTAATGAAGAAAAGGTATGGAATGTTCTTCTGATCGGATCTGATGCCCGGCCGGGAGATACCGGCTACGGACGTTCAGACGCAATGATATTGATGACGGTGAATGAAAAAACCGGCAAGATACATTTGACCTCTCTGATGCGGGCAATTTATGTCAGCATACCGAATGAACCGGATCCTCGCTATGCAAATAACTACACCCCTAACTATATGCTTAACGCTGCCCATACCTGGGGCGGTCCGGAACTATTGCTTAAAACTGTCCAGAGGAATTTCCGCGTTGACGTTCCGAATTATATAGCAGTTAATTTCGAAGAATTTACGGAAGTTATCGATGCGGTCGGCGGAGTTACAATTAATCTGACAGAAGCGGAAGCCTACCATCTCGGCCTGGCACCTGGCCCGCAGTGGATGAATGGTGCGACTGCTCTTGATTATTCCCGTATTCGTAAGATTGACAGCGATTTTAACCGCATGGGAAGGCAGAGGAAGGTCATCGCTGCCCTTATCAGTAAACTGCGGACTGTAGATGTTGTTACCCTGGCTAAAACAGCCGAAGCAATTGCACCTTCTCTTTCTACTAATTATAGTAAAAGTGAATTGCTCAGCATCATCAGCAAGACACCCTCCTACCAGAAATATGATATGGACGAGTTAATGCTGCCTATAGAAGAATATGACGCCATCGTTTATATCAATGGCATGGAAATGTATGATATTGATTGGGCACGCAATATAGATGCCTTGCACGCGCACATGAGGAAGTAATGACTTATGTTGATTTTTGGTATCGATCCCGGATATGCCATTACAGGCTTTTCTCTGCTGTCGTATGCCAACAATTGTTTTGAAACTGTAGATTATGGTGTGATTCGCACGGAAGCGGGTACTCCCTTTCCGGAACGTCTGTTGGCAATAGACCAGGCTATACAGACCTTGATTGAGAGGTATAAGCCCGGTTGTATGGCTGTGGAGGAAATCTTCTTCAGCCGTAACACTACAACTGCTATGGGAACTGCTCATGTGCGGGGGGTGGCAGTTGTTTCCGGTGCCAGAGCCGGAATTCCTGTTTTCGAATACACACCGATTCAGGTGAAGAAAGCTGTAACAGGCTATGGGCGCGCTGATAAAGAGCAGGTCCAATATATGGTATGCCGGCTTCTTAATTTGCGTCAGATTCCTCAACCTGATGATGCAGCAGATGCACTGGCTGTAGCTATTTGTCATGCCCATTCCGGCGACCGGCCGGAAGCTTTGGCCGTAGGGAACCATTTATTTGACTAGAAAGTTCAGGATATGATAGCTAGAGTTAATGGCACTTTATTACAGAGAAAAAATGATTCTGTGGTGGTTAATCTCAGTGGCCTCGGTCTGCGTATCGAATCCGCTCCACGAATTATTGCCCAACTACCTGCTACAGGTGAAGAAGTTGCACTTTATACGCACATGCATGTAAGAGAAAATGAACTGACTTTGTTCGGTTTCAATCTGGAAGAAGAGATGCATCTTTTTTCACTTCTAATTACAGTAAGCGGCATCGGTCCAAAAATTGCATTACAAATATTAGAAGCATTGGATCCCAGCTCTTTCGCTCTGGCTGTTTTACAAGGTGATGTCAAGAGCCTTACGCAGGCCAAAGGTATCGGTAAGAAAGGCGCTGAACGCATTATTCTCGAATTAAAAGATAAAGTGGCCAAAGCCGGATTCACTGTTGAGTCGGAGTTCCTGGCCAGACCCGATCAGCTTACCTCGACCGGTGCTGTCAGCGATGCTATCAATGCTCTGGTAGTTTTGGGATATTCTTCCAAGGAAGCTGAAGCTGCTCTCAAAAACCTTTCCGTCAGCGAGGAAGATGATGTTGAAAGTCTTTTGCGCAAGGCATTGCGAAAGTTATCCAAGTGGTAGATTGAGGAATAGATATGTACGAAATTTTCAGCCAAATGGATCAAGGTGACGATTCTTTTGTTGACGAACGCCTGCTTTCTCGAAAAACCATCAGCTCTGACAGGGGAGAGGATGGACTGCGTCCTACACGTTTCGACGAATATTTCGGCCAGGAAAAGATCAAAAATAATATAAATATATCGATCGAGGCAGCCAGGGCCAGAGCAGAGGCTTTGGACCATGTGCTTCTCTATGGTCCGCCCGGACTGGGGAAAACTACTTTGGCCGGTATCATTGCGCAGGAAATGAACGTTGAAATGCGCATAACATCCGGACCTGCCATTGAAAGACAGGGAGACCTGGCAGCACTTTTAACCAATCTTCAGGATAAAGATGTACTCTTCATTGACGAGATTCACCGCCTTAACCGCAGTGTGGAGGAAATCCTTTACCCCGCTATGGAAGACTATGCGCTTGATCTGATCATAGGAAAAGGTCCCTCAGCACGTTCTGTTCGTTTGGATCTGCCTCATTTTACTTTGGTTGGTGCAACGACTAAGGCCGGATTGCTTTCTTCGCCTTTGCGAGATCGTTTTGGCATGATCTACCGGTTGGACTTATATAACGAGGATGAGATCGCTCAGATCCTTTTGCGTAACGCCGCCCGACTTGATGTAGGTATAGATGAAGATGGACTTAGGCTACTCTCCAGCAGATGCCGTGGCACGCCGCGTGTTGCCATTCGTTTGTTACGCCGCATGCGCGATTTTGCACAGGTGCGGGGAGATAATGTGATAAATCGGGAAATCTGCGAACTGGGCCTAAAAGCTCTGGAAGTGGATGAGAGGGGACTGGATTCTACCGACCGCATGTTGATGTTAACCATGGCAACCATGTACAATGGTGGCCCTGTGGGCCTTGATACCATGGCTGCAGTGACAGGAGAGGATCCGACAACCATAGAGGATATTTATGAGCCATATCTGATGCAACTTGGCTTTTTAATAAAAACACCACGTGGCCGTGTCCTGACGCAACAAGGTTTTGCACATCTGGAACTGGAATACCCTAAAAATGGTGTCATGCAGGCTAATGGCAAGCAGGTTTCTTTGCAGGATCTGATGAACTGGGAAAGCAGCGCTGATGAAATGAAAGAAGATGATGCAGTTGATGGCAAGTAATAGATTATTGCTTCATATATGTTGCGGACCATGTTCGATGGCTCCACTGGAACTTCTGCTGGCAGCAGAACGTGACTGCGAACTCTTTTTCTTTAACCCTAATATTCATCCGTCTGTTGAATGGCAGCGGCGCCTTGACAATGCTGTAAAAGCTGCAGAGCATTACGAGCTTATGCTGCATGTATATCCCGGCAGTGACGAGGCTGCCTGGCGTGAGCGGTCAGGAGAGGGTAAGACACGCTGCCGGTTCTGTTATGAGACACGCATGATGAAAACCGCTGAATTTGCAGCAAATAATGGTTTTAACAGTATAAGCAGCAGCCTTCTGGTAAGTCCATATCAGGACCGTGACGGTATTATTGAGGCCGGAAAAACTGCAGCTGCTGCTTACGGGCTTGAGTTCGAAGCCCACGACTGGCGGGAACAATACAGGCACGGACAGGATCTGGCACGCGAGCTCGGCCTTTACCGGCAAAAATATTGTGGTTGCATTGTATCTTTGGAAGATTCCAAGTTTTACGAAAAAGTATGTGCTGAACACGCAAGTTTTATCTGATAAGAAAAATCCCTACTTTATTTTTTCCAGATTAGCCGGGTCGAGCGGGTTGACAAGTATTGTTTTGAAGTTATCATAGAGCACTTGCCCGGGTTTGGCTCCTCCCGGTTTACGGACATGTCGCACCTCGCAGTAATCCACGGTACTCCTGGCTCCGCCGGCGCGATTGGTACCCGCATACCAGGCAGCCAGACCGGCCGCCTCCAGAATAGTCTGATCAGTGACCTTCTGACCTTCAGCCATGATGACAACGTGCGCGCCCGGTGCGTCTTTTATGTGGAACCAAAGATCATCCTTTCGCGCCTGGCGAAAAGTGATACGATCATTCTGCCTGTTATTTCTACCAACAATAATCTTTAAATTATCGCTTGACAAAAATTTGCGTGGCGGCAACTCCTGCCTTGTGTTGTTTTCTGCCTGTTTTTTTGCTTTCCGCGACTGCTTATACTGGTCGGAGCGGCGGCGTTTACTGGCCGGCCTCCCGGGTTCCTGCTGTATGTCTGTTCCTTCAATGTTCTTAGGTGTCCGATCTTGTCTTTCAGCAGACAGTTCATCTTCAATTGCCAAAAGATCATCAAAGTCGGCGGCGCAATTAAGGCTGACTTTGATAGATTCCAAATAAGCCAGCTGAGTCGCATCCATGCTCAGGAGTTTCTCGGCCTGATCCAGGCGGCGCTTGTTGCGAGCATATTTCTGATAATAACGATTAGCATTGTCAGCAGGTGAATAACGCGGATCCAACTCTATTTCAATTTCTTTGTTTTCATCGTAGTAGTTTAACACGATGGCATTTTTGCGTGAATCTTTGATCGCATGCAGATTGCTCAGGAGCAGCTCACCGAAAAGCTTGTCTTTTTCAGCTTCTCTGCCTCGGGCACGATCCTCTTCATGCAGTTCACGTTTATGCACCGTTTTTCTAATCTGTTCATCCAGGATGCCGCTTAAACTCTGTTTCTTTGTCTGGAAATCCCTGATTCTTCTAATTTGAGTGTAATATTTGCTGACAGCCTCCAAAGTTGAATCATAAGCCTCAAAGTAGGGAAGATGAGTCAGGCGGATACTGTGAACATCAATTAGACGCCGTTCCGAATTGTCAAGAGAGTCATCAAAGTAGAGGGCCGGGAAAAGCTTTTCCTCGCTGATCTCCCGACAAATGGCCAGCAAAGCCCGGTGCAGACGGCCTTTCTCCTCTTCGTTTAGGCCGGTATAGATGCGTTCGCCCTCCAGACCGGCACGATATGCTGTTTCCCGGCCAAGGGCAGGTGAAAAACCGGCAACATTCATATAAACAGTTTTAACCAGATCATCATTGGCCTTTTGTTTTTGAAAAACTTCTCCCGGAGAAAGTGTGTGCAGTTCATCAGGAAGTAATTTATTTTGAGGAGGTGGCGATACGTAAGGGTGTGCAGGCAAGATTTCTCGATAGCGGTTAACGGAGTGGTCGACATGCCGCAAGGCTGTATGAATAACACCACTGCGATTCACAAGTATGGTGTTACCTACACGGTTCATGAATTCAATAATCAGACGTTTCTCAGTTAGATCGCCAAGATCATCCATCGTCTCAAAATGAAAGTCGAGGATACGTTCATAAGATGGCGATTTAACTTCTATAAGCCTGGCACCTAATAGATATTTTCGCAGGGTAAGTACAAAAACCGGCGGGGGATTCATGCTTTTGAACCTCAGGTTTTCACCAAAATGAAGTTCCGGCATGGAAGGATTCATGCCCAGAAGAAGCTGGAATTTTTGTCCGCGATTGTAAAAGGAGAGCACGACGGTATGGCGATCACTCATGATAATGCGCTCCAGCCTGGCTCCTGCCAATTTGCGATCAAGCTCGCCATGTATGCTTCTCATTACAATCCCATCAACGGGCATAAAAATAATTCCTCTCTGAAAAACGATGCATTTAAGTGTATCATGAATGAACTAAGGAGCGAGAATCAATGGCGAGCAAAAGCAAAACAAAAAAGTCAAAAGCCAAGAACACAGGCGCAGGACGTTTTAGAGCCTTTATGCAAAATCCGGCGGGCATCTGGGCTGCTGTGATTCTGGCAGCTGCCTTGCTTTTGACTCTCAATACTCTGATAGCCGGGGAGAGTTTGGAGATTTTTCTAGGTCTCACTGCATTCGAGATGATTGTCTCGGCAGCTGTTGTCTGGGTGATACTGCTGCGTCGTCGTACAAAATAAGGAAGCATACGCGGCTGCGTATGCTTCACGATAATTGTTTCTTAACGCATGGACTTGTCTGGCGCGTTTTTTATTGTTAACAACCTGCTTTACGACGTTTATCCAGCAGTGCGTTAATCTTTAATGTCGGATCGATAAGAGTAGAGATGGATGCGTTGTGATTCATGGCGTCTATGAGCAAGGCTACAAATTTTGCCATATTAACATCAATATACCAGGGAGCTGCCAGCAGCTCGGGTGAACGATAAATCAAGTTGGTGCAGAGTACATTATTAATAACACCGTCTCTGTACGCCTTGTCAAATTCTTCCAGTCCGTCTGTGAAGAGACCAAAGGTGGCAATGCAGAAGATCTTGTTGGCTCCGCGCTCCTTTAGTTTTCGTGACAATTCGATCATGGATTCACCGGAGGAAATCATATCATCTATAACAAGCAAGTCTTTGCCTTCTACAGAATCGCCGAGAAATTCATGAGCAATAATGGGGTTGCGTCCGTTTTTCATCATAGTATAATCGCGGCGTTTGTAGAAAGTTCCCAGCGGGAGTCCCAAAATAGAAGCATAGTACATGGTTCTATATATTGCGCCTTCATCAGGTGAAACAACCATGGTGTGTTCGGGAGCAATAGTAAAATCAGGCAATTTCTTAAACAGGGCTTTCAATACCTGATAAGTAATCGGTACATTTTCAAAGCCACTGGTGGGAGCAGCGTTGGCGACCCGGTCATCAGGGGCATCAAAGGTGATGAAGTTGCTAACGCCGAGATTGGTAAGCTCGATCAGCATGTTGGCGCAATCCAGTGATTCACGCGCATTACGACGATGCTGCCGGCCTTCATAGAGATAGGGCATGATAACGTTTATACGTCTGGCCTTTCCGGAAGCTGCCAAGATGACCCGCTTCAGATCCTGGTAATGATCGTCAGGGCTCATGTGATTGTCTATGCCTCTAAGATTGTAGGTAACAGTATAATTTGTTACATCACAGAGCAGATAGAGATCATGACCTCTGATGGTATTTTCAATAACAGCCTTGCCTTCACCTGAAGAAAAACGAAAAGTGTTTACAGGAATATGATAATCGTCTCTCAGGAAGCCGATGCTTTCTTCCTCTTCAGGAGCCGCCTCCAGATATTCAGCCCGACGTTCTACCAGATAATCATTAACCAGATTAGAAAAGTCGCGCGCGCCTTTCAAACCGATGAGTCCGATCGGGCCGAGCGCCGGCATCGGGTTGTTACCGTATTGGTCGTATTTGTAGTAATTCTTGTCATTACGAGGCTCAAATTTATCTTGATTCATTTTTTAGCACCCTTCTCTATATGAAGCATTTACTGTTTTGCTTATATGTCATAAAAAGATAATTGTCGCTTATCTGTCGTCGTCTCTGATCTTTGACACATTTCTTTGTGATTTCTGATCAGAGATTTGATTTTATCTGCCGGAGCCATGAGCTGCGACAAGGAAGCATCATGATTTAGCGCGTTGATCAGCTGCGCCATATCATCAGCCATGGGTACAGGAGTGTACCAGGGGGCTGAGACCACTGTGGGGGGCCGATAAGACAGGTCAGTTGAGAAAATCCGCTCAATGATACCGCTGGCCCAGGCTCGATGCATACGTGAGGTTCCATCGGTAAACTGGGCAAAAGAGGTAAAACAATAGACGTGCCTTGCACCCTGCGCCTTCAGGTAAGATGCACATTCGATCAGTCCGTCTCCATTATCCAGCAAGTCGCCGATCATCAGGATATCCTTGCCCTCAACTGAATCTCCCAGATAGGCCAGTGTCTGATGTTCCTGCCTCATGCCATCAATAATGTCGAAACTACGCCTTGTGTGGAAGATTCCCAGCTGTAGCTGCATGGTTGACGCGTAAAAAATTGACCTGTTGATGTTTACCTCATTCGGCGACACGATCATCATTTTGGACGGGTCTACAACCAGATCCGAGCAGGCTTGCAGCATAGTGCGTATACATTGGTAAGATGTAGGGAAAGATTCGAAGTTGTCATAAGGAACAGCGTTGGCTACGCGGCTGTCCGGGGCATCGAAGGTGATGAAATTATCAATCCCCAAGCTGAATAAGTGTTGCAACATTTCGCCACAGTCCAGTGATTCCCTGCGACCACGCCGAAAACGCCTGCCCTGGTATAGGTAGGGCATGATGACATTTATTCGTAAAGCGGAGTCCCGGGTTGCAACAATAAGCCTGGTTAAATCCTTATAGTGTTCATCCGGGCTCATAGTTACCGGACTACTGTAGCGTTCATATGTTTTGCCGTGATAGAGAACATCTGTCAGAATGTAAAGATCATGACCCCTCACAGTATCTGTCACAACAGTTTTGCCTTCTCCGGACTTAAAGCGCGAAAGGTCCACGCCAACCCGATAATCATCGCGTAAATAGCCGGTGAATTCGGTAACCTCCGGGGCTAACTCAGCGTAGTATTCGCGTCTGAGCCGTAGCTGACGATTGATACGTTCAGCCAGATGATCTTCAATCTGGGCACTTATGATAGCAATTGGTCCAAGTGGGTCAAGCATTGTATCATCTTTTAAGATGTTCCTGGGTGAGGCTCCCGCTGGAAACTTTAGATCATTCATATAAGTCCCTCCATATGTGTATGATTATAGCAGAGTAAGATTGATGAAAGAAGGAGTATAAGCATGTCAGTTCAGTTCAGTAAAGTTGAATTAACGGCTGTAGCAGCTCAAACGGATCAGTTCCCAAAGCTGTTACGGCCTGAAGTTATTATGGTAGGTCGCTCGAATGTAGGGAAATCAACCCTGTTGAATGCCCTATGCCGTAATAAAAACCTGGCCCGTACCAGTCAGACCCCGGGTAAAACTCAACTGGTATTCTTTTTTACAGTAGACGACAGCTTTTATCTGGTTGATTTGCCAGGTTATGGTTTTGCACAGACTTCCCGCAAACAAGAAGAGAATTTTGCACGAGTAACAGACCAATATTTCAGTCAGGAGAGGCAACGGGCTGCAGTATTGCTCTTGCTGGATATACGACGTGGCTTTGGTGATCTGGACCTGCAAATGGTAGACTTTCTCGATTATTACCACATTCCCTGGCAGATTGTACTGACAAAGGCAGATAAATTATCAAGATCAAAACAGAACGATGTCCGCTTCAAAATCATTGCAGAATTGAAAAGAAGAAGAGAAACATTGGGGGAGAAAAGTTTTCACTTTGACACCCCGATTATGGTTTCAGCAAATCAAGCCAATGATCCGGGTATTGAAGAGTTAAGGCGTTTTATTGCATCAATAGTACGTTAAAAAGCCTAAATTGACCGGATATGTCTGCAAACAGCAGGACGATATGTAAGAACTAATGAAAACCTTCCTTATGATTTAGCACATGAGGAAAGTAAGAGAAAAAATCACAGGACGCCCCGGACTCTGTCTCTTCATTTTGATTGCAGCTCTGAGCCTACTCGGCTCTGAGCTTTCTTTACAGAGAGCAACCACATTTTCTGAGTCGGAACTGCTTCTTGTGAGCGGACGCATTGTGGAAGTTGCTCTGCCCACTTCAAGCAACAATAACTACCGGCGAATTAAACTGCAAGTGAACAGGCAAACAATTTTAAGTATCGGTCTGAACTTGAATCGTCTGCCGGCAAATTGCTCAGTTGAAGATATTCAACGAGGTGCAACTGTAACCGTAAGTGGCATCTACAGAAGTGGAAAGTCCGCCCAGAATCCCGGAGGCTTCAGTGAAAATAACTGGTTCAGCTCGGAGGGTGTCAGCGGTAAACTGACTAGTTCTAAGCTTATATCTATTAAGCCGGCAAGCCTCTGGTATTGGCCGCTGCATAAGTTGGATCGATTCCGCCTCAGGTCGCTGGAATTGCTTGAAGAGATTTTCGCTCCGAACCCTGATAAAGACAGCTCTTCTGTAATCGGTGATTTCCAGGCCAGCCATGAGGGGATTATGCAGGCCTTGCTGATGGGGCATACAGGAGCTATGACTGCCTATACGAGCAAGGCACTGAGTGAGGCGGGAGCTTATCATCTTGTTTGCGTTTCGGGCATGCACTTGATGTTTTTTCTGTTACCCTTCAGAAAACTTTCCAATTGGACCTCTATGAGTTTCAGATTTAAACGCAGGTTGCTCTCAGCGGTCGTTTTATTTCCTGCACTGTTAAGCGGCTTCGGCCATGGCATCAATCGTGCAACTTTACTTTTTTTACTGGCATCGCTTGATAGTAGAGTTCAGCGGCGCACAGACAAAATAAACTCGCTTGCTCTTGCAGGTTCCGCTATGTTGATCTTACAGCCTTTCGCAGTACGTCAAAACGGATTCTGGATGAGCTTCATTGCAGCCGGCAGTCTGAAGTGCCTATCTCCCAAGTCTAAGAACAGGTTGGTCACCGACTTGATCAGCTCTCTGGGAGTTTTTCTCATTCTTCTGCCTTTGACAGCCAGACAGCAACAAGGGGCAAACCTTCTGGCACCTTTCGTCAACATTATTCTGATTCCCATGGCCACTTATCTGACAGTTGTAGGATTTCTTATTCTATTTCTCAGCCTTATGTTCCCATTCCTAAGTGTGCAGATTAATATGCTGGCTTCCTTGCTTACTGAATCAGTGCTCCGGTTCTGGCTGAAGTTAATCAGTATGGTAGCAAATTGTCGAAGTACTTTTCTTTGCTATGGCCAACTCGTGATTTTAGCTCTAATAATTCTGGTCGGTATATCTTTTTATCTTCTTTATCGATCCGGCTATTACAAATTGGCGCTTTCAGCTGCAATAATCATTATCGTCTTATCCATATTCCCTCTGCTCAAATATCAAAAAAAAGAAGAACACCTGGATATAATCTTTTTGGATGTAGGTCAGGGAGATGCAACTCTAATACTATTTCCACAAGGACCGACTATCCTGATAGACGGTGGAGATGAAGGCATGGGTTACCAGCGTATTTTGCCTGCCTTGCGGTCACAGGGCCGTGACCATGTGGATCTGGCGCTGGTTACACATGGACACTCTGATCATGTTGTGGGCGTAATAGAACTGATGAGTCTTGGGCGAGTTGACTCTCTACTGCTGCCACAGCTGGCGGAAAAAGAGGATGATACAATTGGCGGTGCTCCCGCATCCGAACACAATCCTTTTGATCAGAATGCCTTTGATTGGACATCCTTAATTCTCAAATCTGCTGCTGAAAAGAGAATTGCAGTTCACCACAGCCTGGCCGGCGAGCAAATATCCTTTGATACAGCACTAATCAGTTTTATTGCTCCAAACACTGAAGATCTGCATCGTGATGATGATGCTAACAATAGTTCTCTGGTTTTTTATTTTGATTATCAGCAACATAGCATTCTTTTTACTGCTGATATGACTAAGGAAACAGAAGAACGTCTCGTACGGTCAGAAGACCTGCGTACGGTTGATTACCTGCATGTTGCTCATCATGGTTCAAGGCAGACCAGCGAGACTAAATTTTTAAAGCAGATCAAAGCCCGTTGGGCGATAATTTCAGTCGGTGAAAATAACTTGTATAATCATCCGCATCCTGACACATTGGATAGGCTGCGCGAGCAAGATATAAGCATTGTCAGGCTGGACGAAAGTGGAGCTTTCTTCTTGCGGCTTTCAGAGGCAGATAGTAGGATAGTCCTATGGCAGTAAAGAAAAAAATGACATATGCAGCCCTGAGCAAGGAGCTGGAATCTTCAGCTCTGCGCAAAATATATGTTCTTATGGGACATGAGGAGTACCTGATTTCTTATTTGCGGGGAAAGATTTATGCGCAGGCTTTGGCACCCGGCTGTGAATCAATGGATGCAGTAATTTACGATCTGGATAAGAAAGCCTCCAATCTCAACCGAGAGAACTTGCTTGCGGACATAGCAACCCCGGCCTTTATGTCGCCCTACAAATTGGTGCATATCAAGCAATCAGGAGTGTTTAACCGTGCTTTGGGCAACGATGCCCTGGCTGAATGGACCGGAATTCTTGAACGTGTCGGAGAGGGGACGGTCCTCCTTTTTGAGGAGCGGCAGGGTGAGGATGAAAGGGTTATTCGCTTCGACCATAAGCTATTGAGCGTAATTGAAGGTTTTAATGGCGCGGTAGTTCGTCTTGATCTTCAATCAGAAAGTGAACTTCTGAATTGGATCGGCGCTCAGATCAGCTTTAACAAACTTAACATAACGAAAGAAGCGGCTTTGTCGTTGATATCCCGTTACGATTCTTCAATGTCCATGATTCAACAGGCTCTTAATATTATATTTCTGTACGCACAAAATCAGGAACTTTCATCGATTGACCTGGAACTTGTCGACTTCCTCTGCCGGCAGGATCTCAGCGGAACAATCTTTGATCTGACTGATGCTCTGGCAACAGGAAATATCGATCGCGCTCTGGATTATCTGGACCGCTTGCTGGATCGCAGGGAGGCTCCTTTAGCTATTCTGGCAATGATCTCAAACTTGTTCCGGCGTTTTCTGATTGCTAAGGAATTAAAGAACGCCGCTGCAATAATAGACAGTGGTATAACCAGTAGCAGTTTTTATGCTAATAAGCTTTTACAACAGGCCCGTTCGTTTTCATTAGAACAACTGGAAGAAATAGTGGAAGCCTGTTTTCAATGTGATTTGCAGATTAAGACAGGTGAAATGAAGGAGCAGGATGCTTTAGTCGTTCTGCTTATACAAATGAGTAATACTGCAGGTAAGCGCAGATAATTTGTCCGGATCGAAAACTAAACTCATTTTCCATCAATTAATTAGAAACATAAATAAGCACGTTTGAGGCGTGTTTAAATGATGAAAGGATTGATGTATATGAGTAAAAGTGTATTGACAATGAAGGAAATTCCTCAAACGGAACGACCTTATGAGAAAGCTGAGAAACTGGGTATCTCAGCTCTGAGTGATGCGGAGCTGCTGGCAATTATTCTACAATCGGGGAGAAAAGGTGTCACGGTAGTGGAATTGTCGCACAAGGTATTGCTGGATGCGGGAAGTTTGGACGGACTATTTGATATGAGTCTGGAAGAGTTGCGTTCAATACCCGGCATAGGCAGGGTAAAAGCTCTCAATATAACTGCAGCCCTGGAGCTGGGACAGCGGGCATCAGCCAAGCGCGCCGGACGCAAACGCCACAAGGTGCACGGACCTGATGATCTATTTGCCTATATTGAATCTCAGCTGCGTTTTCAGCCAAGAGAACAGTTTTTCATTATTATGCTGGATACGAGAAATCGCATCATCAGGCATGTGCTGATATCCAGTGGCGGACTGTCCTCTTCAGTGATTCAACCGCGCGATATATTCAGGGAGGCAGTAAAGGCTAATGCCGCAGCTATCGTCCTGGTTCACAACCATCCGAGCGGTGATGCAATGCCAAGTGAGGCCGATTGCACATCCACACAGCGTTTGAGCGAGATGGGACAGATGATGGGAGTACAGGTACTGGATCATATTGTTGTGGGCTCTGAAGGCAGTTTAAGTTTACGTACTCTCGGCCTAATGTAAGTTTGCTGATGAAGAAGCTTGATCGTAAAGCTTCCTACATCTCTTTGGCCTCTGATGTGCTAAACTAATTTGTGTATTTTTAGATTATTTTTACTTAGATTAAGGACGTCGGGACGATGAAAAGAAAAGCTCCGCGTATTTTTATAGTTGTTTTAGTTACTGTAGCCATTTTGGCTACCATGATTCTCACTGCCTTGCCGGGTTCCACCAGGACGATCATAGCTGATTTCTTTGGCCGCGTGTTTGATCCGGTAGTTTCTTTTTTCCAGTCAGGCGTAGAGTCTGTAGGAAGCTTTTTTTCTGCTGTGAGTGAGAACAGGCTATTAAAGGATGAAATAGATAAACTGGAGAAAGAGAATTCGGATTTACGTCAAGAAGTCAGGATTAACGAAGAAAAAGTTAAAGCCTATGACGAACTGGAAGACGCCTTAAATCTAAAAAGCCGATTTAAAGACTTCGAGATAGTTGGTGGCGAGGTGATCAACCGTTCTATCGGTCCCATGTTTGATCTTTTTCGCATAAATCTGGGCCGTGAAGACGGGATCTGGGTAACAGGTGACCGCTCATATCCGGTTCTTGACAGTCAGCATAACCTGGTGGGGAGGCTGTATTCCAGTGAGCTGGGTTCTTCTCGTGTTGTACCTTTAATACATGAAGGCTTCTCAATCAGCTCAAAAGTCTCAGCATCAGCAGGCAACAACTTCCGGGTAAGAGGAACTGTTGAGTATAAAAATCGACGGCTTTGTCTGGCTGATCAGATTCCTGAAGGCACACCCCTGAGCGTCGGAGATCTGATTGTGAGCTCAGGCGACGGGGGACTGTATCCGGAGGGGATTGAAATCGGTACTGTAGTCGAGATCATTACTGACAGTCGTTCGAATACCATGCAGGCTCTGATCGATCCCAATACACAGCTGGAAGAACTGAATTATGTTTTTGTCCTGATCGATCATGCGCTTCCGTCAGACTCAGAAGGGAAGTAAGATGCCCGGTATTTCCAGGCCTGTTAATATTTGGCGGCGTGTATCGCTTTACGCTGTTTTACTCTTCGTGCTGGCAGTTGTCCAGGTGTATCCCGGTCAGTGGCTGCGGCTGCCTGCTCCGGATTTCCTTTTGCTTCTGCCGTTGGTGATCGGTTTGACCAGAGGCGGTAGAGAGGCTTTTACCATGGGTTTAATTGCCGGTTTTTTGCGCGATTATCTGAGTGGCAGACTTTATGGACTAGGGATGCTGGAAGGTATGCTCATCGGCCTGCTTGCGGCTATGTTTTTTAGTGAAAACACAAAGATATTCTGGAGGCGATTACTGCTTTTATGTTTGGGTGTGACTTTAGCACATGTTTTAGTTATGTCATTTCTTTCTTATTTATTTCCGTTTAGCAGCGATCTTCCTTTGTCTCTAGCGAAGATTCTGATGGAAGCGCTTGCAGGCCTCCCGCTTGTGCTTCTGGTAAATCTGTTTGCAAGTGTGTTAATATTACTTTTCTTATGGCTGGGTTTTTATCAGAAAAAAAAGAAGCAAAAGAAAACCGGTGTTGAGAGCTACGGAGGGTATGGCCGTGCACTCTAATACAAGTGAGAACAAAGATAAGCTCTTTCGCCGCCTGAAGCGTCCTAAGCGTTTGCAGAAAGGCTTTCTGCGCCAACTTTTGTCTAATCGCTATGCACTGCTGATCGTTGTCCTGTTCTCAGCTTTTGTACTGATATTACTGAGAACAGCAAATTTGCATCTTTTTGGCCAGTCAACGCATACAGCCCTTGAGTCGAGTGGCAGCAGCAGTGAGTTGAGCTTATCGGCTCCCCGCGGAGATATTGTTGATCGCAACGGGGTTCCTTTAGCTGTGGCTGAGAGCATTAATACGATATCTATTGTCAATGTCGGTATGGATAACTCAGCTTTCAATCGCATGCTGCTTGATCTGGCGAAGCTGTTTGAGGAGAACAAGGTCGAGACGGAAAGTGATTTCAGAACATACTTAGATATTTCTCAGGCGGATCGCAAGGCACTTGAAGAGGGGGCTCTCAATGTAACAAATTTTGTTTTCAAGCGTTCCTGGGAGGAGATTGAAGTCTTTCAGACTAATAGTGATACTTTCAACCTTTACACTCCTGAAGAAGCCTCAAATCTAAGTCAACGACAAAGGCTGGTAAAACAGACTCCGCGCGAGTTTTTCGACTTTTTGCTTTATGATTTCTTTTATATAGAGCCGGTAGTAGATGAGGGTAATAGGCTCTATTCGGATTATGAAGCATTCCAAATCATGGAAATGCGCTATCTAATTTTAAAAAACAACTGGAATTTCAATATCAAAGAACCGATTTTGCTGGCGAACAACGTACCTGACACGATCAGCAGTTTGCTCAATGAACAAAATTACCGTTTCCCCGGTATTACTGTCGGTCAACGCTACTTGCGCCGCTATACAAGTGACAGCGACATTGTTTCACATGCTCTGGGTTACGTCGGCCAGATATCCTCCGAAGAGTATGATGCCCTAAAGTCGGAAGGCTATGGTCTTAATGATGTTGTAGGTAAAACAGGAGTTGAACAGGCTGCGGAACGTTATTTGCGCGGTATAGAGGGGGCTTACACGATTGAAACATGGACGGATTCTGAATCGGGAAACCCTGTGGCTTATCCCGGATCAATGGGAAAAGCTCCGCAGGCAGGTAATGAAGTCCGGCTTACTATTGACATCAATTTACAGCGTGTAGCCCGCGATAATCTGGAGAGAAAATTGAGAGAGCTGCGCGGTTTTGAACGAGGGGACAGAGTGATGTCCGCACCTGCAGGCAGTGTTATTGCCATGGATGCAAAAACCGGAGCTGTACTGGTTAACGCAAATTATCCGGATTATCATGTTTCCGACTTTGTTGAACAATATACGGACCCTGTAGCAGCAGCCCGTGTACAACAGTATCTATCGGATACAGATGGGCTGCCTTTGCTGAACCGGGGTATATCACAAGCATATGCACCGGGTTCAACCTTTAAGCCTGTTACTGCCATGGCCGCTTTCGAAAGCGGCACCATGACTGCTGCCGATACGATCTACAGATGCAATGGTCATGAGGAAATCGGCGGACTGACTTGGAACTGTCTCCAGGAACCAATCAATGGACATGGTGAATTAAACCTGCAATACGGTTTAATGACATCCTGCAACCTTTATTTCTATCTATTGGGAGTAGATGTAGGTATTGATGCCATAAGCGATATGGCGCAACGACTCGGACTTGGTGAAAGCAGTAATCTGGATATTGGCGGAGAAAACATCGGAGTCAGACCAAGCCGCTCACTGAAGCAAGAAATAAATACAAATCCCGGTGATCAGATCTGGTTTATCGCTGATACGGTTCAGACCTCAATCGGCCAGTTTTACAACTCTTATACAATGTTGCAGATGGCACGTGCAATTGGGGGAATTGCAACCGACTATCTGCTAACCCCACATTTTATAAAGGAAGTTGTAGCCGAAGACGGGACAGTCCTGGTTCCGGAGCAAATTGAACGTATTCCTTTAAATTTGGATGAGTCGGGACGCAATCTTATAAATCAGGGTATGACAGGTCTTACAACCTGGGATCAGGGAAGGACAGCTGATTTGTTCCGCGACTTTCCTGTGTCTGTTGCTGCTAAAACGGGCACTTCGGAAGTAGTCGGGCCTGATGGAGAAATTTATACAAATGCCGTCTTTGTCTGCTACGCTCCGGCCAGCGACCCGGAAATTATCATAGCCAGTATTTTGGAAGATTCATCATATGGTGATCAAAGTGCGGATATTGCTTACCGTATACTTTGTGAATATTTCGGACATACGCCCACACACAGCTATATGGGGCTGTATGATGATGAATCGGCACGATTAACTGAAGGTTTTGGTAACTATTAGTTGATAATATGCCAATTATATGAGATAAGTATATGATGAGTGCACAAATATCTAAAGTGCTAATCTGATTGAGAGCTTAGCAATCTTCGTTTATAATAATTCGAGGATCTGCGTAAAATTATGGGGAGGTGAAGCGCGTTTTTTGTAGAAGAACGTCGCTTGGGAAGAAATATGAAAATTGTTGTAATGGCCGATATATCACGAACTGAATTACTGGTTAACTTTTGTATTGCTTATCAGCAAATCTTAAATCAGCATGAATTAATTTCACCACTGAATACGGCACATTTGATCAAGGGGGCGACAACTCTTAAAGTTATGGCTTACCCGACAGAAGAAACCAGTACGAAGAGTCAACTTGCCGCCAGTGCGCGTTACAATGAAATTGATGCTTTGATTTATTTACGCGATCCGGAGGGACCTATCACTGAACCACTAATAGACTTGTTCCGTGCTTGTGACACTAACAGCATTCCTTTTGCTACCAACTCAGCTACAGCAGAAGTTTTAGTACTTGCTATTAGCAGAGGAGATCTTGACTGGCGTGAGCTGGTCCGCTGAGAGGCTGTCCTTGTATGTCCCGATATCAAATATTGCCTGAATTAAGGCGGATTCCTGAAGCATTTCGTTATGGCAACGCATACCTTTTAAAGACTGAAAAAGGCAGTATTCTTTTTGATCCGGCTGTTCCTCCGGAGAAAGTTTCTGATGCTGACGAAGTCAAGTTTCTCATTGCGACACATGGTCACTATGACCATGTCGCATCAGTCCGACAATGGAAAGAGAGAAATAATGCAGCCTTTTGGGTGGCGGAGCAGGAAAAAGAACTCCTGTCAGACGCCAGGGCCAATGCATCTTTGATGTTCGGCCAGCCCACAAGCTATCCGGAGGCAGATCGATATTTGCAAGATGGCGAGGAGATTGAACTTGATTTCGAATTAAGACTGAAAATTTACAATACTCCCGGCCACACTAAGGGCTCAATGTGTTTTTTGATTTTACGTCAAACTGATGATGAAGAAGCAGAAGCATTGGCCCTGATCACAGGCGATACCCTCTTTGACGATTCCTTCGGCCGCACAGACTTAGCCAGTGGCGATTCTGCTGAAATGTATCGGTCACTGCAATTTTTGCGCAATCTTTTGATAGATCTGCCGGCATCTTTGCCGGTTTGTCCGGGGCATGGCGCAACTGTAAGTGCCGGTGAACTTCTGAATTCTGCGGTCTGGATTTTTGCAGAAACTCTTGTGGGGAGATAAAAAGAAGAATTTCCATGTAATTAAGCAGTGGTGACAGTACTGAAAGAGACTGTTTGCTAAAGAATTCTTATCTGAACTGACAATTTGCCATGTATTGCAGCCCTGTGTCTTATAGTCACAGGGTTATTTGTTTTTCGGGGAGTGATAATTCTAGTATAAGGAGGTAGAGAAAGATGGCATTTACTTTGGAGTCAGCTATAGTTTCGTCAACTGCGTTCTATATTCTTGTTCAATCATTAGGGTTTTCATTGCCTATAGCAGATGATGTGCGTATGAGTGCAGAAATTGTTGGAAGAAGCAATACTACAGTTCAGATAGAAGAGAAATTTTATGAACGTAGTTTCTATGAGCATGATGGCGAGTACTTACCAACGTTGAAACACTCACCACAACGAATGATCGAATTAGTTTCTCTTGCACACGATCTTTCGCTTTTCTTCCGCTCGGATGGGTGAGCGGGTATGGAAAATCGACTTAAGTACAGTAAAGAACAAAAGTACAGGCAACGAGCCAGCATTACACTGGCCAGCTGTCTGATGCTGCCGATGATTATCTTTCTGATGATGTCTCTATTAATCGGTAGTCTCTGGACTCGTGAAGATCTGGATGCAGTACGCGCAGCCAAGCAAAGTGCTGATTCAGCACTGGCTGCTTTTGATCGTGGCCTTTATCGAGATTTCGGACTGTTTGCTATGACAGAACAAGCTGTGGAGAGGACTTCATCTGAATTCCTCCTGCCTGATTTTTATGAGCAGAAAATTACTGTTCAGGAGAATCTCTATGAAAAGGACTATCTTATGGGTGCGATCGCACGACACATGAGTGTGCGCGCAACCGCAGGATTGATCGACGAAGTAATTAGTCGAATCCGGTCGATCAAGGATATAGTGCCGGACAATATGGCGAGTTCTGTAACTTCTCTAAGTGAAGCCGACCCGGATGTGGTTAATCCTGATCTTGAAGAGGATGAATCAAATGAAGAATGGTTTGCTGAGTTTTCCAAGTATGCAGATAAGGAATATCGTGATGATTATCATAATTCTCTTCTGGGACTTTCCCCGGTTTATATTCCTGATGCAAGCGGAGGCGGAATAGTTGAAGAATTTGATCCTTATAAAGTGTCAGGTCTGGAAAAACTGGCGCAAGGACTTGACACAATGATGTTTACCTTGCCGGAAGGCTTCACTGATCAAATTCTTTTAGCAGAATACAGCTTGTCTTACTTTGGTTCGCAGGTAACTTCACTCAAACAAAACGGAGCCACAAAGCAGTATCGTACCCCCGACGGTCGACTGCTCAGCCTGTTCCCGGAATCCAGACAATATGAGCAGGAAATGATTGCAACCGGTGCTATTGGTGAAACAGCAGCCAGAAATGTCAAATATTTTATTGTCGGTTGCCGTATATTGATTAATCTGCTTTCTACACTGCTTTCTCCAACAGAACGTGCGAGTTTTGATACAAAAGCAGCAGCTATTTCCGCCACTGTGTCTGTGATCTCCGCCGGCTTTATTACTCTACCGCCGGAAGCACTTTCAATTGTATTGATCATTTCTGATTCAATAGCAAGCGGAATCAGAGATAAAAACAAGTTGCTGGATGGCGAGGAGGTTAAACTCTGGCCTTCAACGGGAACAGATGCCTTTAAGGTCAATTATCGTGATCATCTGCGACTTCTGATTCTGATTCAGCCTAGAGAACAATTGCTGGAACGGATCTCAGCTGCAATCCAACAAAATTATGGGGACGAATATTTCACTGAAGTTTCCTGTGAGGTCACGCGCCCTGCTTATGTAATCGGAGAGTTTTCACGTACTAACTTTGCCGTAACGATCAAACGTAGATATTTTTCGCGTGAGGAAGATTACGAATAAATAAGAAATATTAGAGGTTTAAATGAACAGGGATCGCATAAAAGGAAGGAAAAAAAACAGAGCCAAAGCCTCAATGGCATTGGAAATGTCACTCATTCTGCCAATTATTCTGTTTATTATATTTGCATTTTACGTACACGTTCGCGAAATAGAACAATCAATATCGGCTCGACATGCATTGGATCAGCTGGCCGGTGAAATAGAACTTCTTTATCCGCTATCAGATTTGATTTCAAGCGGAGAAGAGATCACCGACACACAATTGCTTAAGATCATCGACGATCTTGGCATTAAGAATTATATTATGGATTTTGCAGTTGATATTGTTGCCAGCTTGTTGGCCGGACCGGCACTGAACTATAGATATAATTACTGGCTGGAAGAGATCTGCGCTGCCCGTGGTCAGGACGTCCCTCAAGGAGAACGACGATTCTTTGTTGATTATGTTCCTGAAAGAAACTTGATTTATATTGGGATGTCATATTCCAGAACTTCTTCAAAGGCCACCGGTGAAGAATATATAACCAGTTCAGTGCCTCTTTGGTCCAGAGGTAAATACAATTTCGGCAATAACTCAAATACGGATGATGAAGATGAAGCAAATGATATCTGGAGCATGTCAAATTTTGAGCGCGGTCTGCAATTTCAACGGATGTATGGTGCAAATCTTCCCACTACGTATCCGACAATTGCAAGTTGGAGTTCAGGTACTGCTACAGCAATCAAAAGTATGGATCTCACAGCTCCATCCTGGCAGACAAAAGCTGCTGCCGAAGGCAGGGTTTTCTCTTTTATAGGTGATTTGTCCGGTTTTGAGGGTGGGCCGGAACCTGGACCCGGTATAGGGGAAATCAGAAATAAACAGTTAATCCTGGTTGTGCCTCGAAATCATGCGGACTGGTTGGATGGCGAAGTAATTAGCCAATGGAGCAGTTACGCTTCAGGATTCGGTGTAGAATTGAAAATAAGCCGTTATGGTGAAAGTAGCCGTTATCAGTCAACAGGGGAAAACTGAGCTATGATTTGACCTGACTATAAGATAAAATATTGTCTGTGACATGACTAGATTTGCCATAACCAATGTACGTATTTACTTAAGGAGTATTAATGTCTTTATTTGAAAAAATTTTCGGCACCTATTCGGAGCGTGAACTTAAAAAGAACAAAAGCATAGTAGAAAAGATCCTGAGGCTTGAGCATGAATATGAGAAGCTGACTGAGAGTGAACTGAAAGCGAAAACCGAACAGTTCAAAGCCAGACTCGCTGCAGGTGAAAGCCTGGACGATATTTTGCCTGAGGCTTTTGCCACAGTGCGTGAAGCATCCACCCGTGTGCTGGGTATGAAACATTTCCCGGTACAGATCGAGGGAGGGATTATTCTACATCAGGGCAGAATAGCTGAGATGAAAACAGGTGAAGGAAAAACGCTGGTAGCTACCTTGCCTGTGTATCTGAATGCCCTTACCGGCAAAGGTGTTCACATAGTAACTGTTAATGATTACCTGGCCAAACGTGATAGTGAATGGATGGGAAAGATATATCGCTATCTCGGGCTTTCTGTTGGCCTTGTTGTTCATGGTGTAGATAAAGCCGATCGCAAGCGCTCCTATGATGCTGATGTTACTTATGGTACTAATAATGAGTTCGGCTTTGATTACCTGCGTGACAATATGGTAATGAGCCTGGACCGCTGTGTACAGCGTGAACTTAGCTTTGCTATTGTCGACGAAGTTGACAGTATCCTTGTTGATGAGGCACGTACACCGCTGATTATCTCGGGACACGGTTCAGAATCCTCTGAGCTTTACAGTAAAGCAAACAGCTTTGCGCGTGGCCTACGCAAGAAGGTCATCGTGCAAAAAGATACCCTGCGTACGGTTGAAGAAATGGAAGACATTGAAGCAGACGCTGATTATATCGTTGATGAAAAAGCAAAATCTGCTGTTCTGACTAAACGTGGTATCGAAAAAGCTGAAAGGTTTTTTTCCATAGAGAACCTTTCTGATCAGGAAAACTATGAGATTAATCATCACTTGAATAATGCGCTAAAAGCACACGGCAATATGCATCTGGATCAGGATTATGTCGTGAAAGACGGTGAGGTTATCATAGTTGACGATTTCACAGGTCGCCTTATGTTTGGTCGCCGCTACAGTAACGGACTGCATCAGGCCATAGAGGCAAAAGAGAATGTTGAAATCAATGCAGAGAACAAGACCCTGGCTACTATCACTTTCCAGAATTATTTCCGTATGTATAAAAAACTTTCCGGAATGACCGGAACGGCTCTGACTGAAGAAGATGAGTTCCGCCAAATCTATAATCTTGATGTTATAACTATACCCACCAATATGCCGATGATCCGTGAAGACAAAGCGGATGCCGTTTTTAAAACAGAAAACGGCAAGTACAAAGCTTTGTTGGAGGAGGTGGCACAGGTGCACAGCACAGGACAGCCTATCCTGGTTGGTACAGTTTCGGTTGAAAAATCAGAGTTAATTTCCAGACTGTTTAAGAAAGCAGGAATTCCTCATAATGTCCTGAATGCAAAGAACCATGAACGAGAGGCTGAGATCGTAGCACAGGCCGGTCGTCTGAACGCTGTTACAATCGCAACTAATATGGCAGGTCGAGGCACGGATATCATGCTGGGCGGCAATCCTGAATTCATGGCACGTGAGCAAATGCGCAAGCTGGGCTTTGACGAGGAAATGATTGAGCAGGCCACTGCTTACAATATTACCGAAGATGAAGAGATTCTGGCTGCCAGGAAGAAATTTGCTGAGCTGGAAAACAAGTATGATCAAGAAATCAAAGAAGAAAAACAAGCTGTTGTAGCAGCAGGCGGACTCTATATTCTTGGAACAGAAAGACATGAATCAAGACGTATAGATAACCAGCTGCGCGGACGCGCCGGACGTCAGGGCGACCCGGGTGCCAGCAGCTTTTATCTGTCATTGGATGACGATCTGATGCGTCTTTTCGGCGGAGACAGGCTGGATCGCATTTTTGATACACTGGGCGTAGAAGAAGATGTGGAAATCAGTCACCCCATGCTTTCCAATGTCATTGAATCAGCACAGAAGCGTGTTGAAGCTCGAAACTTCGGCATTCGAAAGAATGTACTCGAGTATGACGATGTCATGAACCAACAGCGCAACCTTATTTATCAACAGAGGCGCGAGGTACTTGAAGGACGCGACCTGCACAACTACTATCAGCGCATCATCTGTAGTGTGATGGAGAATACATTAAGTAACTTCATAGCGACCAAAGAAGAAACAGGGGACTGGGACTACGTCGGAATCAAAACGCGAGTAAGTGATATATTTGGTGACTTACCTCTCTTGACTGAACTGGAAGAGAAACTGCCGCAGCTGGATAGCAGTGATTTCGGAGAAATACTGGCTGATCAGGCACTGGACCGCCTGGAGTCCAGAGGGAAAGAGCTTGGTTCAGATGATCTTTTGCGTGAAGCTGAGCGTGTGGTTCTCTTGCAGACGGTAGACCGTCACTGGATGGATCATATTGATGCTATGGATGATTTGCGCGACAGTATAGGAATGCGCAGCTATGCACAACATGATCCGGTTGTCGAGTACAAACGCGAAGGTTTTGACATGTTTGAGGACATGACCGAAGGTATACAGGAAGACTCTGTTCGCCTGATCATGCGTGCCCGTCTCATCGCTACACCGACCGAACGCAAAGAACCTCAGATCACCGGCGAGGGAAGAGGATCCGCAGGATTTTCGGCACAGGCAGTCGCTGCAGGAGCGGAACCTGCCCCGCCTGTTTCACGAGGGGCAAGACGCAGACATGGTAATATGGAGCCTGTCGCAGGTGGAAGTTTGCAACAAAAACCTGTAACGCGCACGGTAAAACCCGGGCGCAATGATCCATGTTGGTGTGGCAGTGGTAAAAAATACAAAAATTGTCATTTAATTGAAGATGAGCAAAACACTACAGGAGGTTAGGAATGTTTAACGAACAAAAAATGCAGGAAAAAGCTATTGCAGCTGTCAGGGCTTTGTCAGTAGCGGGTGTGGAAAAAGCGAAATCAGGACATCCGGGCTTACCTTTGGGTGTTGCACCGATGGCAGTGGAGCTTTGGTTAAACCACATGAAACATAATCCTGCAAATCCGGATTGGTTCAATCGGGATCGCTTCATTTTATCTGCAGGTCACGGGTCAATGCTCATATATTCTTTGCTCCACCTCTTTGGATATGGATTAAAAAAGGAAGATCTGGAAGAATTCCGTCAGTGGGACAGCAAGACTCCCGGACATCCGGAGTATGGCCACACTGTTGGTGTTGAAGCAACTACCGGACCGTTGGGTCAGGGTATCACTATGGCCGTAGGAATGGCGATGGCTGAAAACCACTTGGCCGCACGTTTTAATACTGAGGAACATAAGCTTATCGATCACCATACGTACGTCATTGCCAGTGACGGAGATTTAATGGAAGGTGTTTCCGCTGAAGCGGCTTCTCTGGCGGGAACTTTGAAGCTGGGAAAACTGATCGTACTTTATGACGATAACAGCATTACGATAGAAGGTTCAACAGATTTGGCCTTTACGGAAGATGTCGGCAAACGTTTTGAAGCTTACGGCTGGCATGTACTGGAAGTGACTGACGGTAATGATTGCAGTGCCATCAGCCGCGCTCTGGATGAAGCTAAAGCCCGTGATGACCGCCCTTCACTGATCAAAGTTAAAACAATTATAGGCTACGGTTCTCCTAAAGCTGATACAGCCGCGGTGCATGGCGCCCCACTGGGATCTGAGGGAGCAAGTGAAACTTATGAATTCCTCAACTGGGATTCTTCCGATCCTTTCACAGTAGCTGAAGATCTGACTGAATGGTTCAGGGAGAAAGAATTGCTTTTGGGCCAAGCGGAAGAAGAATGGCTGGATGTTTACAAGGCCTGGCAGCTGGCTAACCCCGGACAGGCAAAGGAATTGGCTATGCGCGTCGAGCGGAGCTATCCGGAGATTGATGTTGATGAGCTCTCTGATGCTGTAAGTAAAGATATTGCTACCCGCTCAGCTTCAGGGTTGATTCTCAACGCTCTGTATGAAAAAGGTATACCCTTCTTTGGCGGCAGTGCAGACCTGGCGCCTTCTAATATGACGATGATTGATAACCAGGGTTCATATAGCTCAGCTAGCCCCGAATGCGCGAATATTCATTTTGGTGTGCGTGAGTTTGCTATGGCTGCTATCTGTAATGGAATGGCTTTGCATGGAGGAGTACTCCCATACAGCGCAACCTTCCTTATTTTCTCTGACTATATGAGAGGAGCAATTCGCCTAAGTGCTTTAATGGGAGTGCCACAAGTTTTTATTTTCACTCACGACAGCATCGGGTTGGGCGAAGACGGACCCACCCATCAGCCGGTCGAACATCTGACCATATTGCGTTCTACCCCCGGTCTTACCGTTTTACGACCTGCCGGCCGTCTGGAAACAGCTGCTGCTTGGAAGTATGCTGTTGAAAGCAATAAGCCCAGCGCACTAATCCTGACTCGCCAGACTGTGCCATCTGCTGAAACGAATGCAAAACGGGCACTGCGTGGCGCTTATGTTGTACGTGATGCTAAGGATTATGAGGCGATCATTATGGCATCGGGATCAGAACTTGAACTCGCCCTGGCTGCAGCTGATCTATTGGAAACGGAAGGTCATCCGGTTAGAGTTGTATCAATGATGTCCTTTGAACTTTTTGAAGAGCAGGATGCAGCTTATAAGGAGCGGGTATTGCCTGAGACAATGCGCAAGCGTCTTGCAGTGGAAGCTGCGGCTGATATGCCTTGGTACAGGTATGTCGGTTTGGACGGTGATGTCGTCGGTTTGAACCACTTTGGAGCATCTGCTCCGGCTAATATCCTCTTTGAGAAATTTGGCTTCACAGCTGAGAATGTAGCACAGCGTTGTTTGGATCTGATTGAAAAGAATTAGAACTGAAGAAAAATACCGTAAAAATAAACAGCACTCCATAGCATATTGTGGAGTGCTGTTTTTTTTACAAAAATGTCCGATAAATCTTACGGACGAATTATGGAGCCGAAGGTGGGAGTCGAACCCACGACCTATTCATTACGAGTGAATTGCTCTACCACTGAGCCACTTCGGCAAGCCATATTATCTTAGCCGCGGCAAATTACCTTGTCAAGCCAAAAAATAACCCCGCCTTTCTCAGACGGGGTTATTCCCACAGGATCGCTACTGTTATCCCGTGCTTCGAGGAGACGTATATGTTAGGAGAATAGGGGAACTTCTTCTCCTGTCCACTTGCGGGTACCTTTTAAGTCATCAAAGGCAAGAAGGCCGACAATGTGACCTTGTGTGCGGTCAACACCCATAACATTGTCATTGGCGTTTACTTCTTCTTCAACTTGCTCATTTATATACCACTGGAGGAACAAACGTGAGGCTCGGTCGCCATCTTTTTCAGCTTGATCAGCCATTTTGTTTATGCTTTCACTTATAAACTCTTCATGCTTCAGGGCTGCCTGGAACAAGTCCAAAATAGAATCCCATTCCTTGGGTGCTGTTGCTAATTGCAGAAGTTCCACCGGTTCGCCTCTCATAGTCAGATAGCGTACAAAACCTTCGGCATGGGCCAGTTCTTCTCTGTATTGAATTTCCATCCAATGGCCGGCGCCCACCCAGTTATTCTGATTTAGCCATTCACTCATAGCGAGATAGATAAAGGCCGAATCATATTCGAGTTTGATCTGTTCATTAAACAATTGATTAAGTTCTTTTGTCATTTTCATGTGATAAATCTCCTTCCAATAAGTAAAGCTAATAATAATCTTGATTTTTACTATATATTAAGTTTAATTCGCGCATAAGCTCTGTTACTTGAGTTACACGATGAAGTGCTCACATAGTTTGAAAAAACGACTCATAAGACATAGAAAGTTACTACTTGTGTTAGAGTTATTATGAAAGTGCTGAGAGGTGGATCGGACGCATGAGGATAATAGAAATTCGTTGCACAGATCCCGTTAAGAAAGCGGGATTGACAGACGACGGAGGCAAGAGATTTCTGCTTAAACGCGGAACAACTGTCCTTTATTTTGATACAATAAATGCGGGTACAGCTCCAAATATATCCATCCAGTCCGCGCTGTGTGCTCGCAATACAGCGATACCTGATCTCGAGAAGAGAAAGTTTTTTCAGGCATTTTACGAGGACGAACATCTGTCCATTTCCGATTTATTTGAAAAAAGAGTAGCAGCTATTACAGCGGTGCCGACTTTATCATTTCTTTTTGCTGATGAAATTTCACAAAAGCTGCTGCGAGGTGTAATCAGCGACGAAGATAAGGGTGAGTTAATACTTCCCGGGGCTGTGGGTGCAGAATCCAATATCCTGGCACAGCGTCTGGACTGGAGCCTTTTGCTGGATGACTCCGTCGATGCAGCTGTCCATCGTAATCACTTTTTGCAATTAAAGGAACGTCTTGAGATAAGTAGGAGTAAGCTTGCAGAGTCGGCTCAAGGCAAACTATATCTAACCCGCTCTGAATTGATATCTGTCTTGCAGGACCCGGCATTAAAAGTTAATACCTCAACCAAGACAATAACCGACACAGAGGAGATACGCAGTTTGGAACGCCGTCTTCAAAATCTCAGGGAAACAGATGAAGATTTACGTGAAGAACAGCGAACCTTAATGCTTCTTTCGATTAAGAATGATTATGAAAGCCTTTTGAAGCTACGAAAGGATTTGGAGGATCTGGAGAGCAATGCTTCGCACTATGCAAGGAGCATCACGGGGCAGGGGCGTGATATTACTGTACATGAGCTAACACAGCTCAGCGCTTTGTATCAAGATTACCAGGAAAGAAAGAAGAAAATAGAAGTCCAGCGAGAAGAGGTCAAACAAACTCAGGAAGACCGTTATGAGTGGGAACAGAAACGTATTTTGTCAGAGTACAAAGTTAAACAGTTGCGGGAAAGAATGGCTGTTGCTGAAAATGAACAATACGCAAATATCCCTGATAAAGGTGAACGAAGTGGTAGTGAAAAGGACGGGCTAGCTTCCGACCGTGCGGTAGAAAAAGGTATAGGACCTAAACATTTTCTCTTATTGGGTGGTTTGGCTCTGGCACTACTGGCTCTATTACTTTTCAACAGTTACCGGATAATAGCAATTATATGTTTTGCTATGGCAGGAATAGTTATGGCTATCTCACTATTTCTTTTTACCAGGCCACTTTCTAAGAAGGAAGTTCAGTTGAGTGAGAGTCTGGCAGATAGTTTGCGCAATCCGGACAGATCTGAGGCCGGCAGGCAGCTGGAAGAGCAATTGGCAGAGCAAACAGAAACTTGGCGTTCAGCTTTGGCTGAGGCTGACCGCTTGGCAGCTAATCTGAACCGAGGTCAGATTGCACTGCGTTCTCTGGAAGAGAGCCAGAGACGGGCTGGCAATGACTTTCTGTCACAATTATCTTTATACGCGGATATCGATAATGTAAATGATGCAGACTATGTCTTGGATGCATTGCGCAATCAAAGGCAGTCCGAGAGCTCATACGATGAATCAGTTTCAGAAATTTTACGTCAGATAGCGGATGTACGCAAAGGAAGAACTGATGAAGATATGTTGCGTGAATATGAGCATGCATGTGAAGAGCTTTACGGTGCAATGCTGGCAGGTGACGATACCGGAAATAAGGACGTTAATCTGCGCTCTCAGTCTTTAAAATATGACAAAAGCAGGGCCAGGAGAATAGAGATTGAGCGTGTTGAATTGTCACAGGATATTTCCCGGCATAAACAACAGCTGAAAGAGCTGAAAGAGACTTTAAAACAGGAAGAGGAGTTTCTGGATCAGGTTCCGAGACTTAGCCGAAGACGGGATTTTCTGGAGCAAAATCTATGGCAGGAGATTGAAGATATTGAGCTGCTTGATCTGGCAGTAACAATGCTCGACTTTCTTCATGCTGAATGGAGGGAAGTTCCTGTGAACCACTTGCGTTCGCTGACCCTGAAGTACAGCAGACGTCTTCAGGGTATGCAATCTGTTGATCATGAAAGCAGTGACCACATGATTGAGGAGCAGCGAGGAATCAGGAGGGGAGAGCTTGATAGGTTTAAAGCTGTAAAAACGCGAGAAAAAGAAATCTCCATGATAGATAATTCTCCTTCTGACACTGTATACCTCGCATTCCGTATGGCTTTGCTGGATTGCAAAGGGCGTGATCAGCTTACTCCATTGTTTATCTTTGATTTACCGTTGCTTAATACTCCCGCCCGAATCAGTGAATTGCTGAATCTGTTGGATGAACGTATGTTGGAGCTATCAGCTCAGTCGGTCTTTTTTACATCAAATAATATTCTGATGGAAACCAGCCGTGAACGACAGATCCCCGTACATCTATGCTAGTCGACCTAACCTTGTACTAAATGCCGTTGTATTCCAAATAATGTTTAAAATGTATGATTGAAGTCATATAATGTATTTTAAGAAGCAGTAACTTGTTTAAGTATTGAGGAGGAGTGAAATGAGTGAATCAATGTATGCTCTGGTTAAGTCGGAGCGTAAGGCAGGACTTGAGCTCAGCAGAGTGCCTATACCTGAATGTACGGCTATTGATGTGAAAATTGAGGTCATTAAAACTGCGATTTGCGGTACGGATCTCCATATTTACAACTGGGATGAGTGGTCAGAGCTTAATATCAAACCACCCTTGGTGATCGGCCATGAGTATGTGGGTAGAGTCGTCGAAGTCGGTTCCATGGTTTCAACAATTGAAGTAGGAGACCTTGTTTCCGGGGAAGGACACATAGTCTGCGGCATCTGCCGCAACTGCCGTGCCGGACGTCGTGTGCTGTGTCCGAATACGAAGGGCGTCGGTGTGAACCGTGATGGCGCTTTCGCAGAATATATTGTTATTCCCGAACAAAACGTGGTGAAGATCCTGCCCGGTGTTCCTGAAGACATAGTGGCGCTATTTGACCCCTTTGGCAATGCTGTTTACACAGCCCTCATGTTTCCATTGGTCGGTGAGGATGTTTTAATAACAGGGGCGGGGCCGATCGGCATCATGGCAGCTGCAGTAGCTCGCTTTTGTGGGGCCAGAAATGTTGTTTTGACAGACATCATGACTGAACGTCTTGAACTGGCACATAGTGTTGTTCCTGATATTCGAACTGTCGATACGACAAAAGAAAAGCTGCGGGATTTGATGCCTGAGCTCAAAATGACGGAAGGTTTTGATATCGGTTTGGAAATGTCCGGTTCTGCTTCAGCGTTGAACGAGATGATAAATATGATGATTACAGGCGGAAAGATCTCTATGCTGGGTTTCCAAAAAGCAGGCACAGGAGTTGACTGGAACAAAATAGTCATGGGTAGTTTGACCCTGCGCGGTGTTTATGGGCGTGATATGTTCGAAACCTGGTATAAGATGCAGGCTTTGGTGCAGGCCGGTCTGGATTTGTCACCACTTATTACACACCGTTTTGATTTCCGCGATTTTGAAAAAGGTTTTGCTGCTATGAATAGCGGCACATCCGGCAAGGTTTTGCTGGATTGGACCGGTGCGAGAGATTAAGAAAGGAATTAGCATGAAAAAGGGACTGAAAATTATCCAGGACAATTTAGATGAACTGAAAGAATCCGGCTTGTACAGTGAGGAGCGTATTCTGACTGTGCCTCAGGGGAGCATAATTGATACAACTGAAACCAAGGGTGTTATCAATATGTGTGCCAACAACTACCTGGGCTTAGCGAACAGCCCGGAACTGATTGAAGCAGCCAAAGACAGTTATGACCGCTGGGGTTATGGCTTGTCATCAGTGCGTTTTATCTGCGGTACACAAACACAACATAAGGAGCTGGAAACAGAGCTGGCAAAATTCTTCGGTTTTGAAGATGCTATTCTCTACTCTTCATGTTTTGATGCTAACGGAGGACTTTTTGAAACTCTCCTGACTGAGGAAGATGCAATTATCTCGGATGAGCTCAACCATGCCAGTATAATTGATGGTATCAGGTTGTCCAAGGCTAAGCGTTATCGGTATAACAATAACGATATGGCACATTTGGAGCAGTGCTTGAAAGATGCTGATGCAGACGGTGCTCGTATCAAGCTGATCGCTACGGACGGCGTTTTCTCCATGGATGGCATTATTGCTGATCTCAAATCGATTTGCGACCTGGCAGATGAATATGATGCTTTGGTAATGGTTGATGATTCTCACGCCTCAGGTTTTGTCGGGAAGAAAGGCAAAGGGACACCGGAGCATTGTGGTGTTATGGGACGAATCGATATTATGACAAGCACTTTAGGCAAAGCCATGGGCGGTGCCTCGGGTGGTTTCACTCTGGCAAATAAGGCAATAGTAGCTTGGCTCAGGCAGAAAAGCCGGCCTTATCTTTTCTCTAACACACTTTCACCTGCTATTGTCGCTACATCTCTGAAAGTCCTTGATATGCTGTTGCGTGACAGTTATCTGATCGACCGGGTCAACGCCAACACCTTATATTTCCGTAAAGAGATAGAAGAGCTGGGCCTGCAGATTATCCCGGGTACTCACCCGATCGTTCCGATCATGGTCTATGACGCTAAAAAAGCTCTGGATGTTGCCGATTTCATGTTGAAAAAGGGGATCTATGTTGTGGCCTTCAAATTCCCGGTTGTACCTCAGGGACTGGCGCGCATACGATGCCAGATTTCAGCCGCCCACAATAAAGAGGAACTGGATGCAGCTTTGGCGGCTTTTGCTGAAGCTAAGAAAGAATTTGACCTTTAAAACTATTCAGCTATTTCCGGTAAAAACAAAAAGCTCCTGAACTAGTGCGATCAGGAGCTTTTTTAAGTGGAAAATTATGCTTTAGTATTTGATGAATTTATCACCGGAGACACCACAGATTTTGCATTTGTCAGGTACGTACTTCTCAATGTTTCCACAGACAGGGCAGAGATAGTAAAAAATTTCTTCAGCTTCTGCATCTAAATTGTCGAGGGCCTCCCGGTATAGGCCGGCATGTACTTCTTCAGCTTTCATGGCGTAGGTGAATGATCTTACAGCCTGGGTGTTGCCTTCTGCTTCAGCAAGCTCGACAAATGGCGGATACATACTTGTATATTCGTAGGTTTCGCCTTCGACACCGTCTTTGAGGTTTTCAGCGGTGGTACGGACGTTGCCTGCAACTTTAAAGTGACTGATGGCGTGAATGGTCTCAGCATCAGCTGCTGCCCTGAAAAGTTTGGCCGCATTGCTGTAGCCGTCTTTTTCGGCCTTTTCAGCATAGGCTGTGTACTTTCTGTTTGCTTCTGACTCTCCTGTGAAAGCGGTCATCAGATTGTCATAAGTTGTTGTTTTTTCACTCATTAGTTTTTCCTCCTGGTATTTTTCGTATTTTCCTAAAAGCATTTCTACAGTTTTGCGGGGAAAGCCTTCAGGCTGATCCTTTTCTAACAATGACAGCAGAAATTGCTTTGAGTTTTCTGTTTGGGGCAAAAGATATCCTGACTCACGCAGGAGTTCTTCCGCCATAATATGGTTTGATTTTTCGATCGCGATTGCAAGTTTGCCAGGGAGAGCAGCAGCAATATTTTCCTGGTCGGATTTGCTGTGCAGAAGCTTGCGCATTGCAATGACAACATTATCTTCAACTTCCTGCTGTTCAGGATAGAAGAATGGCACCATAGAAATAGCACCTGAAGGGCAAGCATCTGCACAATCGCCGCAACCAATGCAGGTATCTACATCAATGATGCTGTTTTCTGTGTTTGATGCTCCGGTAGGGCAGACATATAAACATAAGCAATCCTTCGTACAGAGTCTGATATTTCTTACTGCATACTTTGTCGCCATTTCTCTACCTCGCCTCTACCTTATCAAATTTCCAATTGGGAACTTTGCATACCGGGCAGACCTCCGGTAGGCTGTCACCAATGTAGATAAAGCCACAAATAGTACATACAAAAACATCTGTATCCTCTATCAGAGCTTCGCCTTCTTTTTCATAACGATTAATAACAGACTTGACGATGCGACTGACCTTTTCGGTCCATGTTAGCGCTCGCAAAGCCCCTCTGTCTCCAGCTGCTCCGGCTAGTTGATGGGCGAGAGGGAAGTCCTCTTTTAAATCAATTTCCAGCAACTCAAGCATTTGGCTGTAAGCGGGATCTATCGCCTTAGCAGTCACTTTTTTGAAGTAGCCGGCCAGCTCTCTGAAAGCCTCCGCCTCCTCGGCCTTATACTGCTTCTCGAAGCCACGGGCCAGATTGGAGCAGAGAGCACTCATCTCCAAGGTGGATAAATCCTCCATATTATTAGCAAGTTCGATTTTGATTCCACTTTGAGAAACAGCCGGAGTTACGGTAGGAGTTTCTCTAACAAGTTCAAAATCTGATTTTGGTGCGCCGCAGAGTGGGCATTCCCAACTTTCAGGCAGGTCTTCCCACGCACCATCGGCTCCATCGTAGATGTATCCGCAAACGGTACATACATATTTCGCCATTTAAATACCTCCAATATCCATATCTATTTTTCAGAATCTTTGCGATCGGATTCCAGACAGTCCGGACAAAGTCCTCTGAAATATACATCTCTCTCTTTTATGTCGAAATCAGCAAGATCTGAAGATTCAATCTCTTCCACGTTGAGGGAAAAATCGAAAATATTTTCGCAGGAGGTGCATTTGAAATGTCCATGGTTTTCAGCGATTATTTCGTAACGGGCTTCACTGTCACCAATGGTCAAAACATTGATCAGACCTGCTTCTTTCAGCATGTGTAGAGTGTTATAAATTGTCGTTCTGGAAAGGCTTGGTATGCTTTTTTGCAGCTCTGAATAGATTTCATCTACGCTGGGGTGAGTTTTATTTTGGGCGAGGTATTCCAACACCTTAAGTCTTTGGTGTGACAGGCGAATATTCTTTGCCCGAAGTATTTCTTTCAGATTTTCGATATTTTCAATCATAGCTTATCTGTGTATCTATATATTTATAATAATTCTAAAGATGTAATCATTACAACGAACTATATACTAGAATAATTTTAGCTTCAAGAGTAAATAAAGAATATTGAATATTTCTATATAGTCTTTATGATGTTGACTAAATACTAAAGAGTGTGCAGGGACTTCTGACTCAACAGATGGATTATGAAATTCGTGACTTTAATCATACAATACGTCAGAAGACATATTAAAAAACGCAAAACCCCCGCAAACTTGCTGATGCAATGTTCACAGGGGTTTTCTCCTCTGGTACACCATCAGGGATTCGAACCCTGGACCTACTGATTAAGAGTCAGTTGCTCTACCGACTGAGCTAATGGTGCGTACAAGTACCAAGAGATTATAAGAGCTAAATAATGCATTTGTCAAACTGAATTTATAATATCTGAATCGAGCTCAGGGAGATTGTTAAAAGATAGTCGTTTAGTTACGGGATTGCAGCTATTTAAAATGCCGATTCTTGCAGTGATTCTTATGTTTTGATAATATAGGCACATCGTCGACCTATACGAGCGAGGAACAATAATAGCAGTGAAGGTCACTGTTGCCATAGAGGCAAAAAATTTCCCGCAATATTTTGGAGGTATATAGACTTGGACGAATCTGGCTGTATTGGCCCTCTTATGAGGGTGCTACTGTCAAATCAGGAGTTAGCGATGCAATCGCAAGCAGGTTCCTTAGCTTTTGATTTGATACTTATTTTTATCTTGATCCTGATTAACGGCTTTTTCGCCGGATCAGAGATGGCAATCGTTACACAAAACGACAATCGTATCCGAAAACTGGCCGATGAAGGTAATTCGGCTGCAAAAAAACTGATAAATATTGTCGAAAACAAAAGTCAAATGCTGGCAACCATACAGGTATCTATTACCTTTGCCGGCTTCCTCTCCAGTGCTTTCGCGGCAGACAAGATAGCATCACGCCTATATCTGGCTGCTGATCCTACATTTCAAAATCCCTGGATGCAGACGCTTTTTGTAGTATTAATAACCTTGCTGGTGTCGTATTTTTCACTAGTATTGGGTGAGCTTGTTCCTAAACGTCTGGCAATGCGAAACCCTGAGAAAACATCTATGAAGGTTGTGCCGGTTTTACTTTTCTTTGACCTCGTCTTCCGTCCCTTTACTAAATTATTGACCTGGAGTACGAATATAGTTTTGAGGCTATTCGGTATTGATCCTAAGGAAACTCCGGATACAGTTACGGAGGACGAAATCCGTATATTGGCTGAAGCAGGAGTGGATACAGGGGATCTGCCGGCGGAAGACGCACTTTTCATTGATAACATTTTTGCCTTTGATGATAAGGATGTGGGAGAAATTATGACTCCGCGCCTATCGGTAAGTGCAATCTCAGTGAACTCCACTTATGATGAAGCCGTACATTTTGCTGCAAATGCTCACTTTTCGCGTTTCCCTGTCTACGATGAAGATTTGGACAATATCGTTGGTACGCTTTTTCTCAAGGATTTGATGCGTGTGCCTGAGAGTGAGCGGGGAGACAGCTTTGATTTACATAAAATTATGCGTAATGCCTATTTTGTACCCGAAGGAAAGCAAATTGATGTTTTGTTCCGTGAAATGAAATCAAAACATATATCGATGGCGATCGTGGTGGATGAATACGGAGGAACTGAAGGGCTTGTCACGATGGAGGACCTGTTGGAAGAGATCGTGGGAGAGATTGAAGATGAATATGATCCGCCCAAGACAGATGTTGTTGAAAATCCAGATGGAAGCTATATCTTGAGCGGGCTGCTAACACCTCAGGAGGCGGGGCGTTATGTAAAAGCTCTGGATGATTTGGAGGAAGACGACAACTACGATACGATAGCGGGTTTCGTTCTCTCACTACTTGGAAGAATTCCAAGTGAAGATGAGCAAGCTTCGGTAATATTTGAGAACTTACGTTTCACAGTCCTGGAGATGGATGATCGTCGAATTGATTTGATTCTGTTAGAGATAATTCCCGATGAAGAAATAACGGAAGGCGAATCCGAATACAATAACAATGGATCCAATGGTCAAACGAATAATGGTGGAAAGATAGGCATCAGATGAGCAAACAAACAACAGAAATAGTAACCGGTGAGGATATGCAGGAGTCATTAATAACTCTGGCAGAATCCTCAATCAGCAAGATAGAAGAAGTAGTTACATTACTGGAGACGGACTCCGTTCAGGGCCTTTCTCCTGATGCTGCGGCAAAAGCATTGGATAAGTATGGTCCAAACGAGCTGGCTGAAGAGAAGAAGGAAGCGTTTTTCATTAAGCTTCTGAACCAGTTTAAAGATTTTATGATCCTTATCCTGATCGTTGCTGCAATTATATCCGGTTCTCTGGGAGAAATTCTGGACGCCAGCGTTATTCTGGCTATCGTAATCATTAACGCACTTTTAGGTGTTTATCAGGAAGGAAAAGCAGAAAAGGCAGTCGAAGCTTTGCAAAAGATGGCTGCTCCTGAAGCACATGTCATCCGTAACGGGAAACTGCAGGTGATAGCTGCAGCGGAGATTGTGCCGGGAGACCTGGTGCAGCTGGAAGCTGGTAACGTTGTCCCGGCTGATATCAGACTCATTCAGAGCAAGAATCTTCAAGCTGATGAATCCGCGCTGACCGGTGAATCGGTTCCCGTAGATAAGGATGCGGACTTTATGTCAGAAGAGCTCCTGGGGATAGGGGACCGTAAAAATGTTGTCTATAGCAGCACCTCTATTTCTTATGGCCGTGGTACAGGTATAGTTATCTCCACCGGACAGAAAACCGAAATGGGTCGCATTGCTTCAAGTTTGACGAGCATTAAGCAGGAGCAGACACCCTTACAGCAGAATCTTAATCGTCTGGGCAAGATCCTCGGCATTCTGGCATTAATTGTTGTTGGTGTAATCTTCGGAGTTGGCTTATTACAGGGCGGTGATCCCTTGCAGTTGTTCATGACTGCAGTAGCTTTGGCTGTAGCCGCCATTCCGGAAGGGCTGCCGGCTGTTGTCACAATTGTATTATCTTTAGGCATGAACCGGATGGCGAAAGAGAACGCTATTGTTAAGCGTCTTCTTGCAGTGGAAACCTTGGGCAGCGTTGATACAATCTGCAGTGACAAGACCGGTACCTTGACACAAAATGAAATGACTGTAACCAGACTTTATGCTGACAAACGTGTCTTTGAGGTAAGTGGTACAGGCTATATACCCCAAGGTGATATAAAGAGTACGGACGAAAATGAAGTATCTGTATCGCAGGATGTATTGGACAGACTTTTTGAAATTGGAATACTATGCAATGATGCAATTTTGAGCAGTGAAGAAGGTGTAGTCCAGATGATAGGTGACCCGACAGAGGGCGCCATGCTGACAGCGGCCGCTAAAGGATGTTCGAGAGATGTTGGCGCAGTGCGCAAAGAGCACCCTCGTGCAGGTGAAAAGCCTTTTGACTCTACACGCAAAATGATGAGTGTCGCCTCCACGACTCTGCCCGATGCGCCTTATATATCTTTGACCAAGGGTGCGCCTGACCGTATTCTTGATCGCTCCAATAAAGAATTAACCTCTTCCGGGGTGATAGATTTGTCAGATGAGCGCCGGCAGGAAATAACTGAGATGAACAGTCAGTTTGCTCGAGGTGCACTGCGTGTACTCGCTTTTGCCTATCGCCATCATGATAATTCTGAGTTCGAGGGCATGGAGTCAGATATGATATTTGTCGGCTTGATGGGCATGATTGATCCAGCCCGACCTGAAGCTAAAGAGTCTATCCGGGTATGCCACGAGGCTGGTATCCGTGTCGTCATGATCACAGGCGATCATAAGGAGACAGCTGTAGCGATTGCCAATGATCTCAATCTGCGCGAAGCCGATGATGAAGTTCTTTCCGGCTCCGATCTAGATAAGATGACAAAGGAAGAACTGCGACTGGCTTCTGAAAATACTTCAGTTTATGCGCGTGTATCTCCGGAGAATAAAGTCCAGATAGTTGATGCCATAAAAGCAAATGGTCATATTTCCTCAATGACAGGTGACGGTGTTAATGACGCACCGGCCCTTAAACGCGCTGATATTGGTGTCGCCATGGGCATTACCGGAACAGAAGTTGCCAAGAGTGCAGCTGATATGATTCTGACCGATGACAACTTTTCCACAATTGTGCATGCCGTTGAAGAAGGAAGAGTTATCTTCAGCAATATCCGCAAGGTGGTAAGCTTCCTGCTTTCCTGTAATATTGGCGAGATACTGGTTATATTCTTGACAAACATGATTTTAGGGCCTGAATACACGCCTTTAATGCCGATCCAGCTACTTTGGCTCAATTTAGTGACGGATAGTTTCCCCGCACTGGCACTTGGCCAGGAGAGAGCAGAAGAGGGCATTATGAAATTACCGCCACGCAGCCCTGACGCCAAAATACTGGACAAGGAAATGAGAGCCTCTATTACAATTCAAGCACTGGCAATAATGGTGACAGTATTTGTAGCTTTTAATCTGGGCAGAATCTTCTATCCTGACGTCTATTTAAGTGGTGGGGCATTAGTCTCGGGCTTTAACTTTATGCCTTTGGCAGGTACACAACCTTCATTCGGAGCCCACACCTATGCTTTTATCTGCCTGGTTATGGCTGAATTAGTCAGAGCCTATTCAAGCAGGTCGGAGCGACACTCCGTGTTCGGCCTGGGCTTTTTCTCAAACTCTACACTGAACAAGGGCGTATTGCTTTCGGTTGTATTAACACTAGCTGTAGTGTACTTGCCTTTTATGAGCGATGCTTTCCATACAATCCCCTTGCAGCTGCGAGACTGGGGTGTGATCCTATCACTGGTCCTGATTCCTTTTGTGGCCGGCGAGATCTTCAAACTGGTATATCATCGCAATGACAGGAAAAAGAAAGCAAGCTAACCTGCTTTGATGATGCTTCAGTGAGGCAAACAGTAACTAATAGTATTATTTGGGGCAAAGCGCTTGACGCAGGAGCTTTGCCCCTGTATACTTTCATCCGATAACAAGTAGAAGTTTCCGCTTCTCACCTCCAGCTTCGGTAAAGGGGTCAACAATGACTACATCTTGAGATGTGGGTGTGTGGGCGGAAGAAATCCGCTTTTTTTATGCGAAAAACCAAAGGAGGTATCATTATCGCTCAACAAAGCCGCAGAGGTCATCTCATTAATCAGGAAATCACTTTTCCTGAAGTCAGACTTGTCGATGTAGATGGCGAAATGATAGGAATCGTGCCAATTGAAGAGGCTCTTACCAGGGCTGATGCAGCAGAGTTAGACTTAGTGCTGATATCGCCGGACAAGAACAATCCTGTAGTTAAAATAATGGATTACGGGAAATTCACTTTTGATCAGGACAAGAAGAAACGCGAAGCTAAAAAGCACCAGAAGACCATCCAGGTTAAAGAAGTGCAGATTAAGCTAACCACAGAAGAACATGATTTTAACGTTAAAGTCAGAAATGCCATTCGTTTTTTGGAAAATGGAGACAGGGTAAAAGTGGTTATACGTTTTCGCGGTCGTGAGATGGCTTTTAAGCATCAGGGATATGAAGTCATGCAAAAAGTGTCTGATGCTGTCAGCGAAGTCGGTGTAGTAGATAAGGCTCCGCAGGCGGAGGGCAGGAACATGATAATGTACCTGGCGCCTATTGCTGAATAACTGCTTGCCCGATAATACAGGCAAGTTATTAAGAGGCGAACTAATTAAATATTTCGCCCGGCTTATTCTAGGAAAAAACAGCTTAAGCGAGGGGAATTTTTAAATATAACTTAGCAGGAGGAGGTATTTTATGCCTAAACAGAAATCACACAGCTCGTCAAAGAAACGTTTCAGAGTAACGGGGACGGGGAAGTTCAGACGTAACCGCGCATTCACGAAGCATATTCTGACTAAGAAAGCGCCTAAGCGTAAGCGTCAGCTACGCAAGTCAGTTATCGTGTCGGATGCAGATCAAAAGCGTTTACGCAAATTGTTACCTTATAAATAAGTCGTTACGAGATTAAGGAGAATATTATGGCTAGAGTAAAAAGAGGGCCAACAAACCGTCGCCGTCATAAAAAAGTAATTAAACAAGCTAAAGGCTATTTCGGCCGAAAGAGTAAATTATACAAGGTTGCCAATCAGGCTGTATTGAAATCAGGACAGTACGCATACAACGATCGCAAGCGTAAAAAACGCGACTTCCGTCGTTTGTGGATAGCACGAATAAACGCTGAAGCGCGCCAGAACGGTATGTCCTACAGCCGCTTTATGAATGGTTTATCAACAGCAGGTGTCGGCCTCGACCGTAAGGTTTTGGCAGATCTGGCTGTCAATGACAAAGAGGCCTTTGCAGGCTTGGTGGATGTTGCTCAGAAGGCTTTGAAGCACTAAGCAGCTATAGATAATTTTAAAGAGGGGAGTGCAGTCACTCCCCCTTTTTAATGTTCAGGAAGAAATACCATGCGTTCGATTGATTCTGACAAAAATAATCTATTCCGCAAGTTTCTGCTTCAAGGTAGCGCACGTGAATTCAAGAAATCGAATTGGATCATGCTTGAGGGACTGCGTCAAATCGAGGAAGCTCTGAAGGCCGGTGCGAATCTGGAGTATCTTGTCTTTTCAGATGATGAAAAAGGCGAGAGGGTTCTGGCACGCATGCGGGAGGAGTCAAGAGAGCTGATTGATAAGCTGGATCAGGCTCAACTGATTTGCATGGGCAGTGATCTCTTTCAGCGCCTGTCTAAGACCAAAACACCGCAGGGCGTATTAGCACTACTACAGCCTCGGCGGCGCAGCTTAAGAGATATTGAACAGATGAACAGCCTGATCATGATTGATGTGCAAGATCCCGGCAATGTGGGTACTCTGATACGTAGTGCAGATGCTTTTAACGTTAGACAGGTTGTCTTGCTGGGAGCAAGCGCATCCCCCTGGACCGATAAAAGTTTGCGGGCAGCAATGGGTTCTATACATCATTTGAAAATAATTGAAGAACAGGATACGGATCTGGCTCTGGCAGAATTGAGAAAACATGAGATTGAACTTATCGCTCTTGATATCTCGGGAAAGGATATTCGGGAGCTGAAACGTCGGAAAGAGTACTATGGCCTGCTTTTGGGCAATGAGGGAAATGGACTCTCTGAAGAGGCCATTAGGCTTTCCGATCAGAATATCCGAATAGATATGCCTGGACAGGCCGAATCGCTTAATGTCGCGATGGCAGGATCGATTGCCCTTTACGAATTAGGAAGATAAATCGCTCAATTGAAAAGTTAAATTCCCGTTTGCAGAAGTAAATCCCTGAAAAAGCTAGAAGAGTCAAAAAATTTTGCATAAGTTCCTGCATAAGCTGTTCGAAAGATGCTAATATTTGCATATACTAGGGAAAATCGGCAAGGC